>Ga0209390_10000389_pt1 | contig 85251 bp, 71 predicted proteins | sample BON01_FD_187212 | JGI IMG/M metagenome (GOLD analysis project Ga0209390, IMG submission 187212) | Freshwater microbial communities from Lake Bonney liftoff mats and glacier meltwater in Antarctica - BON-01 (SPAdes) (version 2) | ecosystem: Environmental > Aquatic > Freshwater > Ice > Glacier... | reverse complement strand
TCGCTGGGGTATGAATCTCCTTATTTGACTCAATTAAATCCCTTTTTGTAGTAATTGGAATCTTTTTAAAAGCTTCTAAAGACCAATTGGATTTTGGATTGAATCCAGCTTTGGTAAATCTGGATTTATAAAATTCACTTTGCTCAAAGGCAAATACACAAAGTACTTGGAGACGCTGCTCGTTGAGCTTAGTAAGATCTCCCCGCGCTAGTTTCTCACTAGTTTTCAAGGCTTCAAAGTGCCTAAAAATACTTGGATTACGCTTTTTTGCTCCTCTAAAAAACAACCATTTATGAAATGAACTCAAGGGATCAGGAATTGAAAGTTTCGATGTATCGCTCCCATATAAGTTTCATGTTTTTCTTCAAATCAACTTCCCTTTCTATAAAAGTACGATTTTCTAAAATTGCTGATTCAAACTGATCGGAATTCTCGATGAATTGTATTAGGGCTTCGGCCAATTTATCAGGATTCCCCACAGGCACTAAAAGCCCGTTTTTTTCCGAATCAATAAAAACCCTTGTGCCCGGCAAGTCAGTAACTATAGGAAAACATCCTGATGCCAAGGCCTCAAATAAAGAAGCAGATACACCTTCCGTCTCGGGTACAGAGATATAAATCTTTGCTTTTTGAAGAAGCTTCGGCAATTCAGCATTTGGGATTCTTCCTAAAAACTGAATCTGATCTGGAATCGCCAAATCTATTGAAAGTTGTTTTAGGCTCGCCAACCTCGGCCCATCACCTACAATCACAAGATGGATCTTCAATCCTTTAGTCCGTAATAAGGCGATTGCCTGTAGGATATCTTCATGATGGTACACAGCAGTAAGCGACCTAGTCACTATCGCCAGATTAGACTCTTTGTTTTCACCGGACCGAAACTGATACCGAGACAGATCCATCCCTTTGGGGAGAATCAAAATTTTCTCAGGATTTGCTCCAGAAGCAAGCATGACGGGAACCATTACTTGCCCCCAAGCATGTATTAAATCAACCCGCTGATAAACTGTCTTTTGTAAAAATCGCTTGTAGACTCCGGAAAAACCTGTTTTTGGCCAAGCATCTGTTATTCCCTGTTGCGCAACTATTCTTTTTTTAGCTTTTACAAAAAGTGAGAAAAATCCATAGCTGGTAGCTCGCTCCGCAAGTACCAAATCATAGCTTTTATTAAAATTTATAGTTAAAATTTTCCATCCAAAGGACAAAAATTTTAGAATTCGCTCCACCCTAGTCTTGGTACCTGCTACCTCTAGGGTATCGATTGTTATTCCAGAAACTTCTTGTATCCCCTGGATCCAAGACTGTGCGTCTGCGCGGTAGGTCTCTCCTAGAAAAAGTATTGTTTTTGGTTTTTTCAAACTTATCAGTTTAGAGATCTAGATTTCCAATAACCGGATGGGGACTCCAACCAAGGGTCTTTTTAGCCTTAGAATCATCAAAAGTCAGGGAGGTATTCAACTTAGAAAGTCTATAGCTATTGATTGGGAAAAATGACCAGCAGTCCCCTATTTTACAAATAAAATTCAATAACCCAAGAGGCAAACTTTTAACTTTCTTGCCAAGTTTTTCTGAAATATAACTATCCAATTCGCTCAAGCTCGGATGATTTCCATCAGTAAGATTATATACTCCACTAAAATCTGAAATATTAGGAATCAGATTCGCTACATCAGTCGCTAAGACCATGGACTTCTTACTTAGACCCTTACCCACTCTAAAATAATACCCTTGCTTAATTGCTTGGATCATCGCTCCAAGATTACCTGGCGGATTGACTCCTCCAGCGATCAATGGTAATCTGAGGATCACGAGATTGACTTTATGATTATTGCACCAATTTTGCAAAATAATCTCTGCTTCATGCTTGCTTTTGCCATAAGGCGTTTCTGGTTTTGGGGTGGTTAGTTCTGAAATCATTTCACCTTCTTCTATTCCATATACAGCCACGGTACTGATGAAAACAATGGCTTTAGGAGGATATTCACATGCGTCAAGACCTTTGAGTAGATTCTGAGTTCCAACAAGATTGACTTGGTAAAACTTCTGTTCTTCTTCCGGATTTTTAGGAATTCGATGTGCCAGACCGGCACTGTGAATGACCATATCAAATTGCTGCAATTTTGGCACCTCATTAGCTAGGTCATTTTGAATCTGATTGTCTGCCCCTCTTCCCAGCGTTATCAAATCATCTCCAAAATTTTTTCGGATATAATTCCCCAAAAACCCTGAAGCACCCGTAAGTAAAGTTCTCAATCGTTGATTTCTTTAAGTTTTTTCAAATAAAGCTCCGATAATGTATTTCTGTTAAAGTCAGTTTCTGCCAGTCTTTTCGATGACTCTCCCAAGCTTTTCGCGAGAACCTGATCAGCTGCTAATAGTTGGATCGCATTAGCAAAGCTTTGAGCTGAGGTAGGATCCACATTGATCCCACAATTTTCGGATTCAACCAAGTCCTTAATCCAACCTTTGGTAGATTGAATTATAGGCACTGCTGCTGCAAATGAATCGAACATTTTATTTGGCGAATTGGTATGCAGGACTGGGAGATCTTGAAAGGTTACAAAACTTGCGCGTGCAATACCGAACCATTTAACTACCTCAGTTTTTGGGATCAAACCCAGAAAATAACTGCTGACAGTTGACGGCAAGAGTTTAGCCTTTTCCTCCAAAAGATTGCGCTCTGTCCCATCACCAATAAAAACCATAGAAATAGAGACCTCGTCTTGGAGGAGATTCATACCTGCAATAATCTGTGAACAGTCATCCATTTCTCCCAAAGAACCAGCGTATAAAAAAACTGGCAGTTTTGGCTTGAATCCATCAGGAAACTTTGGCAATTCTGATTGACCCCCGAATAACTCGAGGTCTGAGGAATTTGGAATAACCACTGTGTTCGTTTTAGAATTAATCTCCAATACTCCGGATTCCATTCCTCTAGAGCAGGCCACTACAAGGTCTGCGTATTGATAGATTAATTTCTCTAATGCCAATGCCGGCTTACGAATTGCTGGATTAGCTAGTTTACCCATTTCTATTCCCCCTCTTGGCCAAAGGTCTCGTACTTCAAAAACGAAAGGCTTTTTTCGAAACCATTTAGAAATTAAGCCCGGTAGTGCGGTGGTAATCGGGCCTGAACTGGACAATACAATATCGTGAGACTCAGTCAAAGCAAAATAAATGGATACAATCGCAAATCGCAATGCGTTCCAGGCACGTTTTAAAAACGAAGCTTTATTGGAATCTGGGGAGTCAATGACAATCAGTTCTACACCTTCGACCCATTGTCGAGAAATAAAACCCTTTGCCTTTATATCCGACTTATAATACGGCGAGGTCACCACTTTTACTTGATGCCCTTCTTGTACCCACCTACGAGTAAACTCATAATATCTCGTACTCCAACCTCCCTTTGGAGTTCCAAAATATTGATAAAAAACTAGGATTTTCAAGCGAATTTCGACCTCATAAGGTCAAATTTTTATTGGTGTTTGGTTTATCTCCCTTTTTGCAACAATGCTATTTTTTTCTACTCTTTTCCCTCTTGCATCAGTTATCGTCAGCATACTCAATCCTATCATCATAGGGGACACAAATGTCCGCATAGCTGCATGGAAACTGGTAAAAACACCTACCACAAAAAGAGCTATTAATAATCCTCTCACAGCAGGGTTCGGATGTGACTTTAAAATCTTAAACCCATAATAAATCAGAATAGTAAAGTAAATAAATCCCAATATACCATGCTCTGCCAGTAAACGACTAAGTTCAACGTGAGCAACTACTCCATTCATTCGCTCCCGAAGATATCTCGATGTCCCCACTCCCACACCAAAAACTGGATGATCCAACCAAAGTTCGATATCCCCCATGAGGATGTCAAACCTACCCGACGTGATACTATTGAGTGATTTCTGTTTGGTACCAGCCATCGTGCCTTGCGTCTCTCCTTGATACCGAAGTAAAAGCATCCCATCTGTTAATCTGTTCACGATAAAGAATGTGCCCATAATTAGTACTAATGCAGGAATTAGATAGTTACCTATTCGAACTAATCCAAATCTTTTAATTTGTAAGCTTGAGGCGGTTCTTAAGAAAAATAATATCGTGAAGATTCCAAGAAACCCAGTCACCATTCCACCACGCGAGAAAGTAAGTAAACCTTGAAGTGTGAAAATCACTAAAATTCCAGAATCAAGTAGTCGGTAGCCAGTCAATTTCCACCTATTGATCCAAAAAATAAAAACAATAAATGCAGCTAATCCAAGTCCCGTCGACACTTGATTTGATCCAAATCCCCCACTCGTAACCATATTGGCACCAAGAGAGAAATCTACCTCAGCTAGGTCAGGAGCTTTGATTAGCACATACGCCAAAACGCTTACCATTGGATAGAGTAGTAGCTTAAAGGATTCCAAAAGCATCTTTAAGGAAACTCGTTTTCCATAGAAAAAAAGCATAGCCAAAGCGACATTCAATGGACCTAAGAAATTGAAGATCATGTCCAGGAAGCTCACTTGACCTGAACGGTCGAAAAGGACAGCTGGAAAAAGACATAAAGCCATAACAAATGGTGGCCAGGAGCTTGTTTTATACTTTATGATCCCTATCACTAATATGATAAAGAACAAATACTTACCCATCTCATAGGGTATATAGGGAGAGGTTTGGGCCATTCTGGCAATGAGTTCGAAAGAAATCATATAGACCATGAAGGCTGTGTAGACTGAAGCAGGGGTAGTAGGCCTCAAAACCACAAAAAATGAGGATAAAAGAGAAAAGTAAAACCAAGCAATCAATGGAAGTGGACTGATCAGAGAAACAAAACCAAGCATGGCATGGATAATTATCCAAAAGACCATTGATTTCGAGGTGAGTAATAACTTGATCAAGTGTTTTTCTCTTTAATTACATTCATTTTAACTTACTAAATTAAAGCTTGGCTTGTCGAACTAGTCCAAGCTTTCGTCCCAAATTGTGATGCCAATTTTTATGCATGCAAGGCTTCTCAATCGCTAAAAAAAACAAGGCAGAGATAACCATCAATAGTATAAAACCAAATCCAAACTGTAGGCACAAATTTGCAAAATAACTATCGGCTAAAATGAAGTTGCCTGAAAACCTTACAAACAAGCCAAATAATGGCAAATGAAGGAGATATATGGTATAGCACATCCCTCCGATAAGATAAATTACAGGAGAAATCAAAAAGGCATTGATCCAAACTCCTTTGAAGGCACTGCAGAAAAGGATAAAAATGGAGAGATTAAAGAATAATTGTTTTATAAAGTCCGCCTGAGGTTTATAAAACCAAAACATTCCAACAAATGCAAATAGGCCAATGAAATCCCACCATAAGGTTTTGCGCCTCAGCCATTTTTCATTGGTAAGGTATAAATAGGCAAAAAAGATCCCTACTAAGAAATAACTTAAAAATCCAGGTAATGAAGCCATCATTCCATAAACCCCCTCTCTGAGAAGGTAACCTCTGAATAAAATAGATGCAAAAAGAAGTAAAACACCTATTCCCAAACTGATTTTTTTGTTTTTAAAACTTAAAGCTATCATGGCCAAGAATGGAATAGCAATGTAAAATTGAACTTCCGTCTCAAGGCTCCAAGTCACCGGAAGGATGGTAGAATAAGCATTGTAAATCAGGGTGTGAACATAAAGCACAGTAGCGGCAAAATGAGGAATTAACGTAGGTAAATTCTCCCCCAAAACTATCCAATGGACAATTAGAAATCCTGTAATGGCAACGATAAACGGTGGCTCAAGCCTAGTTAAGCGGCGAATAAAATATTCCTTCAAATTAACTTGACGGCCATTAAACCAGTGCGACTTTAAAAAGGGAATACTCAGGATAAATCCACTTATCCCAAAAAAAACTTTTACTCCTAGATCCATTCGCACAAGCCACCATCCTAATGAAGTGATTCCAAGCTCATGGATATCCATAGAGACTTGTCCTCCAATTTCTTTCAAAAGGAGAAAGTGAAAGTGAAATATCACCACAGTAATAATCGCAATAAACCTCAGCCCATCAATTTCCGGAATAAAATTTTTGGTATTCGTACTCCTTTTAAAAAGAGTGATGGCCTTATTCTCTGAAATCAATTTCGTGCCATTTTCAACAGACTGAAATAAGAGGATAAAAAGGCCTGTTTCCCAAAGTCCTTTTCGACTTTTTCCCGAAGCCTTATTCCAATTTGATTCGCACTAATTTGATCCTTCATTAATTCCTCCATAGCAACTGCCAGCGATTCAGCATTTTTAGGAGGCACAATCCATCCTAATTCCCTGCTTGATATTACCTTAGTGCAATCACCTACTGCCGTGCAGATCACAGGCAACCCGGCTAAGCCATATTCCAATAAAGCAACTGGCAAGCCCTCGGACTCCGAACTGAGGATACCAGCATGAACCTGCCCGAGCAGCTTGGATACTTCTAGTGAAGGACCCATCAAATTAACCCAATTTTCGAGCTTCCTAGATTGAATTTCATGTTCAACTTGCGCTTTCCAGGATTGATCTACATATTCCCCCACCAAAAGAACTTGAAAGTCAAGCCCTTTTCGGGAAAGAATTTCAATTGCTTTCAATAAATTAAGTTGATCTTTTTGGGGGCGAAAGTTGGCTAAATTCAAAAAAGTGAAAGTGGGAAATTTATTCACTGGGACTAAAGAGAGAAAAGGGAAATTGCCGATAGTCTGAATAGAAGATGCTTTGTAAGAAATCAAGCCTTTCCAATAATCTTCTAACTTTTGATTTACCGTCACTATACGGTCTATCCATTTGGACAACACGATCATATCCTTTCGAGGATAACTATCCAACCGATCACTTAGACCAAAATGGTCATGCCAAACGGAAAGAAAATTTCCTCCAAATATTTTTAAAGCAACTACCCAGTAGATCGAAGTAGAGTGAGCATGAAAAACTGTTGGCTTTTTCTTTTTTACCAACCGCATTAACCTCCAAAAAGCCCTAATATCATAAAAGGATTTTTTGCCCAAGAAATGAACCTGAACACCTTCTACCACATCAGCTTCCAATCCTCCACCATTTCTGGAGACTATTAAGTGGCTTTCCCATCCTGCTTCATGAAGAACTGTAGCCATATTTACACTCATTCGCTCGGTGCCACCCATTGCTAGGGTATCAACTAATTGAAAAAATACTTTTTTACTCATTTAGCTAGTAATTTTTGAATCTCAGAATTGAATTTTTCAAGTGTGTAAGTTTGTGACCAGTCCCTTGCGGCCAAACACTTCGTTCGATACAGTGATTCATCCTGAATTAAAGCACTCACCCGATCAGTGATTTCTTGGCTATTCCTACTTACTAACTCACCCCGGCTTCCATTACCGATCATTTGAGGCACACAAGAAACAGGAGTAGTCACTGGTAGGCATGCCCAAAACATAGATTCGGCCACGACTTTTGGCCAACCTTCACTTTCTGAGGCAAAAATCAAAAAATGAGCGTTTTTATATGCTTCTCTGAGTGTGTCAGCTTTGACATTGCCATGTAGGAATATTACTTCGTTAAGATTATTATCTGTTATGAATGTCTGAATTCCTTGACGCTGCTCGCCTTCCCCATACAAGTGAAGCTCAATTTTCAATCCTTTGTCCATAAGTTGCTTAGCTACTTGGCAGCTTATCATTGGGTTTTTCCCAGGATGAAGACTACCCGCAAAAATCAATTGGATTGGTTGATCAGTAGCAAAAATCCTTGGCTCAATCGCTTCTTTATCTTTTTCCGAATAACTCGCCGTGAAAAAACTGACTAAGTTCCTACTAGTTTGATCCCAATCTCCATAAACCATGACCTGCATGTTTTGAGTTAGGATTTCATTGGAAAGGATTTTTTGCTGAAGTCTATAGGTCGCAGGTTGAAGTGACTGCGGATCCCAATTTCCGGCATACTTTGAAGATTTAATTTTACCGGGAAAGAAAATCTGCGCAAAGCAGGCCACCAAACCCATATTCCCTGGACATCTTAAATGGATGTGGTCAGCTTTTCTGATCTCAGAAATAACTGTAGCAAATATTTTTGGTAAGCTGATTAACGTCTTAAACTTCGCTTTCCATGAAATAAAATCAAACTCAGGGACTGAGTGAAAACTGATCTTTGAATGCTTGTAAGGAAGGTCAATTGAATCTGGAGAGAGCAAAATAGTAAGGGGAGCCACTACCGTAACTTCTCCTACATGATCACACCATAGATTCATTTCTTTGACATAAGGCCCATAAGCAAAGAAGTTTTTACCTACTTTTTTGTGCAGTACATGGCTGATGATCAAAAATCTCATTCTCGAGCTTTCCCCTGGATGACTTCTTTGTAGAAATTAATATTTTGATCTAAGATGGAGTTGATATTAAACTGTTTCCTGACTTTTTCCGACCCAAGCTTTGCACGTCTTCTCAATTCTTCCTCATCCGAAAATACTTCGATGATTTTGGAAGCGATATCATTGGGATCATGTGGATCGCATAACCAACCCGATTCTCCAGGGGTAATCACCTCTGGACCTGGACCAATTTGCGTATACACGACGGCTCTTTCCATCGCCATTGCTTCTGGGGCGACTAAGCCAAGTGTTTCGATATGAGAAGGAAATACGCAGATGTGACCCTTAGCATATATTCCTGGAAGATCGATTTGCTCCACAGAGCCATGAAAGTGAATTTGTTTTTTGAGTTGATCTGGAATGATATCCAACAACTTTCCTAAGAAGGAATGTCCCCCTGAATCGATCCAATCCCTTCCGTAAGCATGCAACTCAACCAATGGGAATTTTGCAGCTATTGTGCTCATAGCTTGAACCAATTGGCGAATCCCTTTTTTCTCAATTATAGTTCCTGCAAAAACCAACCGGAATGGTACGATCTCATTGAATGAAGCGGCAGAAAAAAGTGATAAGTTGATGGGATACATGATCACTCGAATAGGCCTATTACCAATCTGCAGAAATTTCCTTGTGTGATTTACCACATACTGAGAAACTCCTATGAATCCATCTGCCTTAGTAAATGATCTCTTTTCTTGATAAGCCTTCCATTTATTAAATTTCCGTTGCTCTCCTTCTGCAAAAAAGTGATGACCACCATGCATTCGTATCACAAAAGCAATATCTTTTCTTTTCTTGATAAAGGCGAAGCTTAGCTCAGAACCTTCTACTACATCTACTGGTGCTACTAAATGTAGCTCAGTCAACTCTCTATCTACAGCGCTATAATTATACCACCAAGCAATGCCTCCTATTTTAGAAAAAGGAGTGTAAATAATAGTTACACCTTCTCGATTTACAATCTCTCTGGCTCCATAGGTACCATTGATGACAGACACTTGGTGCCCTGCCTGTACTAATGCCGGAGAGATTACTTTTAAAAAACTTCCAATCCCACCATGTGCCTGACCAGGTTTGGGGTACTCGTTTGTGAGGTAACAGAAATGCATAAAATAGAAAATCTATACGTTAGAGGGCATCCAATGCTTCAGCTATTTGAAGAGAAGCTGTTTTATCAGTTTTGGGCTCGACAATTTTATTAAACCAAAGCATTCTATCAGGAGCAACCTCATCAGGTTTGTCAATAGCTTGGTTGACCATTAAAGCGATTTGTGAGGGGGAATCAATGTAGCCTACTGCTTTCCAATCCCCCATAGAGCGAAAATGCTGAAATTCGAAAATAGTTTTTACCGATGATTCTGACGAGATATGCTCGTGATCATATCTGAGGTATAATCCGATATTTCCAAAAGTGGAAAAATCTAAGGCCATCGTTGAACCCATATTTACGACCACCTTACAATGATACGCCAAGTTGACCAATAGTTGAATATCCTCAAAAAGTGGGAAGAAATTCCCCCAATGGGATCCCGTGACCCAGATAGGTTTCATTAATTTAACTTTCGGAAAATCATTCAAAACAGGTAGAAATCGATCTGCTTTTTCTACTGGAACAGGTCTGAAAATCAATTGTATTTCATCATCATTCGCTAATGAAGCTGCTACATCTCTTAAAAATAAAGGATCATTTGGAGAGGTCATGGAATCACTTCCCGAAAAACAAACCCAAGTTTTAGAAGTGTCTAACCCATATTTCTCAGCAATGACTTTACGATCAAGTAGAATTCCATTTTGAAAATAAAAATCAAACTGAGGAGAACCGGTAATCTTGATTTGATTTTCAGGAATTTCAGGATAATATGTACGCAGTTCCTCAAGCATGTAATTACTCCAGACTAAATATTGATCAGTTCGGAATGGTAGCCTTCCTTTAGCAAGATTATCCCAGGAGAAAATCGCAGTAGAAGTCGATATGCCTAAAGATTTGGCAGCCTCGATGGTACTGGTCACTGAGAATACACGCTGATGAGTGCAAAAAATCAAATCAGGATTGATTTCCTTCAAGAAAGCCTTAGCCGTATGAAAAGACCTCGATGATCTAATTAACTTAAATTCCAAATCTTCAACTGAGGATACAGCTGCATAAGAATTTAAGAAGCCCCCTAAAATCTTGGCCCCTTTTAGAAGTAATTGACCTTTTCCGGAGCTGGCTCTACCCGTCCAATTTGCAAGAATAGTCTGATTATTCTTTGCACGAGCATTCAATTTTAGTCTACCAAAGCGAGCAGCTTCTCGCAAGAGCTGAATCCATATCCCATCTGGTTTATGTTCAAATGGATATTGTTCAAAACTTACCCCGAGCCTCTTTTCGGTCAATTGGATCAATTCAGGATCCAAACTATGCCAAAGAATAACTTGATGGCCTTGTCGGATTAGTATTGAAATCACCTCTGAATACAGGTAATTACGAATTCCAATTCCATCAGGGATTAAAAAACAAATACGTTTCATCTATAGATTTTATTCAACTTTTAAATCTAATTCTTTATCCAAATGAAAGACCCTTAGCCAAATCTCCAAGACTAGCAATGAAAATAAGATTCGAGCTACTCGCTGCCCTGGAGCAGATCGAAACTCTTGAAGCAAATTCAAGATTCCAGACGTATTGAGTTGGAAGTATTCATATGAAAGCCCCTCTCGAATAAATTTTTCCAATAAATCACCCCAAGACCCGATGAGATATGTTTGATAGGGAATAGAGAATCCCTTTTTCGAGCCTTGATGAGCCTTACCCACAAAATCCTGATAAATAGCTCTTGTGATTTCTTTGTCCTGCTGATGAGGCATCAATGAGTTCAAGTCAGATTGAAAGGAAAGATCAATCAAAGTATGGTCTAGAAAAGGTGCTCTAACTTCAATTGAACTCCTCATTGCAGCAGAATCTACTTTCAATAAGAAATCACTGGGTAAACGGGTAAGTACATCTACTCCAAAAGATAATTTTTCGGGGTTTTCAGCATAAAATGGTAAGAGTTCAAATGCTCTTTTTTGAATTAAGTTTTGAGCTTTTCCAGTTCGAAAAATCTCGTTGAAATTACTTGAGATATTATTCTTAGAATAAAAACCATCCCATCCCTTCAGCTTAAACCGATTTTTATCATTTAAGTATTTGTCTTGCATATCACTATTTAAAAGCGAAAAACCAGTAAAAATCAAGGATCCAATCGGAAGTGAGTTTTTCCTATAGTTACTATACAAATTAGGCTTGTTGTAAGAGCCAAAGACCTCATCTCCCCCATCACCGGAAAGCATTACTTTGGTATGAGATGCAATTGATTCGGTTACTAAATGAGTAGGAATCAATGATGCATCCGCCAGGGGCTGCATAGTTTTGAAAAGCTTACCAAGTACCTCCAAGGAGCCGGGGTCAACCTTGATGATTTCCTGATGGATTCCAAGCTTCTTGGCAAATTCTTTTGCATCGACGGCTTCATCAGAATGAGCCTCACCGGTCGACATGGTAATAGCAAGAATGTCGGGCTTAATCTCTTTTGAAATCGCAGTGATCACAGAAGAATCGATACCTGAAGATAAAAAAGTAGCAACGGGTACATCAGCATGCAGTTCGCTCGCTACAATTTGAAATAATTTTTCCTTCACCTGGGATTTAAGAGCATCAAATCCTGGCTTTTTATCAGCCACTCTGGGGAAGTCATAATAGGTGAACCAATTCAATTTGCCATTTTTAATCACCAGCTGCTGAGCCGGTTGAAAAACTTCAACTTCCTGGTAAATAGTATGCTGTAAGTTGATATACATATTCTCCATCAAGTCTATCACTGCAGTCTGATTGATGGTAAGCTGTTTTGGGTAAAGTTTCTTCAGCGCTCCAAGTTCTGAGGCGAAGTAAAAAGTATCGACTGTTTGAATAAAGAAAATTGGTTTTTCACCAAAGCGATCTCTTGCCGCAAATATCTTACGATCCTTATGATTGAAGATAAAAAATGCAAACATACCTTTTAGATGTTTGATGAGTTTTTCACCATACTCTTTATATGCCACTAACAACACTTCGGTATCAGAGCTAGTTGAAAAATGGTAATTCTTGGATAAGAGATCTTTCTTTAAGTCCTGATAATTATAAATCTCACCATTGAAAACTATCGTCAAGCCTAGATCTTCACTATAAAAAGGCTGATTAGCAGCTATTGAAAGATCAATAATCGAAAGGCGATTATGGCCAAAAGCAACATGGGAATCTGACCAAATACATTTGGCATCAGGTCCTCGGTGAGCTTGAGCGTCAAGGGCTAAGTTCATTGACTCCAACTCTGCCGACGACAATTTCTCACTTCCCAATTTTATAATACCTGTTATTCCGCACATAATCTCAGCTCTCTAGTGCTTTTAAGAACTTTTCTTCCCAAACTTCAATAGAGTGAAATTTTGCTAACTCTTCTTGATTAGGTTCGTAGGTTTTAGCTAGTTCCCAAGCTGCTGTAAAAGACTCCTCCCAAGCGGAAAGTTGATTAGGGTACTTTACTAGAAACGATGCATTCAACCCAATTACTACTTCAGGAATTCCACCATTTTGGGAGGCTACTACCACATTACCTGATTTGGCAGCTTCGATAAGCGTAAGTCCAAACCCTTCATTCCAGAGTGAAGTAAAACAATAAATATCTCCTAGCTGAAGATATTTGGGAAGATCTATATTTGAGACTTTACCTATTACTTTAATCCGTGAATTTGAAGGTAGCAGTGGTAGAGATGCGCCAATGATCAATGCATGTAGGTTTGGGTATTTTTCCGTGAGTATTTTAGCTAGCTCTAAAAATAAATTAAGTCCTTTTTTAGGGCGATTATTGGATACCCAAATCAAGACTTTATCTTCAGGATTATATCCGAATTCCAACTTCTTTTTAGTCTTCTCTTCTTTGGATAGAGGGTAGAAAAAAGTGGCATCAGCTCCATTCCCCACCACATGAATTTGTGGAATGAAAACTCCATTTCTTCTTAAAGTATCGAGGTAACCAAGATGGGTTAAAAAAAAGATTCGATCTACGAGATGACCCCATTTTTCTGGCAAGATGAATGAATGCCCGTGAAAAGAAAAGTCAAGCCGAATTTGGAGCTTGAGATTTTTTGATTTCCATAGTGCTATACCTTCCAAAAGGGCTAAATCATCGATCACAACTAAATGAAGCTGATCCTGAGCAGCATCAAGTCTATCAAGTACTTGGAAATAATCGGCACAACTGCCTAATACAGGAGATCTCCTCAATAGCTTGGCAAGTAAGGATGGTAATGCTTTCCTTTTTTTACAGAAAATAAATTTTGAATTAGGCTTTTCCGTTGGAGAAAGAATAAAATCAAATTGGTCTGGATAATTTGCCAGAAATTTAGTGATACGGTTGGTCCAGCTGCCTATCTTTTTACTGGGCAAAGCTGTATTTGAGATTAAAACCTTTTTCACTGTTTAAAAATCAAAATTCTTGAAGTTCTACCATCCGCTTAAACTGATGGTTCGAAGAAAGTAGAGCCTTAAAATCTCCAGATTGAACCACTTTACCTTTGCTCATCAATGTGATTACATCTGCTTTTCTAATCGTACTCAATCTATGGGCAATAATGACAATAGTGAACCTGCCCATTAGCATATCAATATTATCTTGGATTAAGCACTCAGTTTCAGAGTCCAATGCAGAAGTCGCCTCATCAAAAATCAGCACATCAACATCTTTAAAAAGCTCACGTGCTATGGAAATTCGTTGCTTTTGACCTCCACTTACCAAGAGGCCATTATCTCCTAAACGCGTATCTTCTTGATCGGGAAGCTCATTCATGAATTGACTCATACTGGCCAACTGGACTGCTTTATCGAATCGTATAATGTTTTCAGGAGATTTTGAAGCCCAAAGCGTGACATTGTTGAAAATAGTATCATTAAAAATAACCGGCTCTTGGGTGATGTATCCAAATCGTTTTCGATAGTTTAATAAATCAACGGACTTACGATCAATCCTATTAACTAGAACTCTCCCCTCCGAAGGGTGAACCAATCCTATCAACAGATTTACTAAAGTGGTTTTACCAGATCCACTTTCCCCAACAAATGCATAGGTCTTAAGTGGCTCCATAGCGATCTGAACATCTTCCAGGACTTTAGCCCCATTTGGATAAATAAAGGCTATTTTTTCCAGACTCAAGGTTTCTATCTTAATCACTTCATCAGATGAAACGATAACTTCCTTATTATCCCCAAATTCTTTGATTAGGTCAACTGAAGCCACTACTCCACCTATATTAGCTATGAATCCTTGCCAGCTACCTTGCAACGTTACTATGTAGTTTAAGGCTCGATACAGGAATACAAGGCTTAATGCTACAGAGGATAATGTTCCTTCTAATAATTCAACTTGAATAAAAATGATAAGCACCACAACTGTCAAAATAATTGGCTCTCTGGCGCTAGTCATAATAGACCCGTATATCCCAATTTTTCGCTGATTAATTTCGATCTGATCAATTACGTTCTTTAACTTATTTTTATAATCACTAAAATAATTGGTAGCCTTCAAATATTTAAAATTGTGGACGGCTTGAATCAAGTAAGACTGAAAGGAGTGCCCCAAACCAGACAAATGAATGGAGGCTTTTTCAGTATTTTTGAATAAGTAGCGAAATACAAAATTTGATAAATAACCACCCAAAGACACCAAGATAGCAAATTGGTAATTTGATAAAAAAGCTAAGCCTATGTAGACTAGGAGTAAGATCGCATGTTGAAGGCTATTAAAATATGCCAGAAAGCCATAGGTCAATTTAAGCGCTTCTGCCGAAAGTGTATTTTGTATCCTCCCGGAATCCATTTTCAAAAACTGCTTGTAATCCAAATCACTCAGTCCATCTACCATTTGGTAGCGAATATTTCTCACAAACTCATTTTGAAGCTTTATTTTGACAAATCCGTCAGTAAATCGGAAGATCGCCTTGACAAAAAACAGCACTATCATGAAAATAATAACTGAGTTCATAGTCAGTGAAAAACCTATGTTTTCGAGAAAAGTAAGTAAGAAATCCAACTCCCCCATTGATCCCGAAGATTTAAAATCACTTCCTTCGGCTGCTATTTCAAAAATTGGAATAAATAAAGCCAATCCAAACCCATCAAGCAATCCAACTAAAATTGATAGTAGGATAATAATAAATAATCTCGGCCCCACATAGCTATAGAAGAAACCAAAATGCCGAAAGTATTTATCAATTATTTTATTCAAAAATCTCATAGCTAACTAAGCTCGATGCTTAAAAATGAAAGTTTTAAGCCGGTAGTAAAAATTATACTTCCAAGACTTAAAAAAACTAAATGTAACCTTTTCATTGTGTGTACCATCCATCCCTTGATAAGCCGGATAAGCTGGCCATAGATTGAGTTCACCCCCATCTAGTAAATATTGGAAAAGACTTTTCATGAAAATATTTTCCATGAAAATCTTTTTCTTTTCATCAAGGTATTTGATAGCAATAGGTAAGAAATAATTAGAATAAAAAGACTTTTTCATCATCATTAATCTAGTATCCGCCCACCTCAAATTCCTTGTTGGATTGATATAAAGATCCTTTTTTATCCCATCAGTTGGTAAGAGTAGACTATCAATGTTAGAAATGATATATCTACCGGTTACTTTGATCAAATAATCCACCTCACTTAATAATTTCGAATTGGCCAAAGCATAATTAATGATCTCAACTTCGCCTTTTGACTTACCTAAATGGCTCACTTGGGTCAGGAAGGTCATGTATTCGAAACACGAGATATCCTTTTGAAGGCTTAGAATTTTTTCCGATTTAAAGTCCGAATTTTCAACAAATACGACAGAATATCCTTGCTTAAGATAGAAAGCTACAGCATCATAATAATCATTCTCTCTTTCATTAGCACAAATTCTACCACGAACGATTGCTGGATCAGGCTTAATAGTTGCTGTTAGCAAAATGACATACTTTTTTGACATTGAAAACTACTTTTTATTAGTTATTTAGATTCAAACCTTTCGCTTTATGAATGAATACCAAGTTGTGGTAGAAATGGATTGAAGCAATATTTCTATCCCAATATGTGGGAGAATAACCATTAATCTTAAACTCCTCATGATTCAACCCATCTACAAGAGACTTAAAATATCCCATCATGGTATATTTCTGATTTAACTCTAAACTATCTCCGCCATATTCCGGCCAATAAGACGTCTGTGTATCCTCCACCACATAAATTCCGCCTTCCTTTAGCTGGGAAAATAAAAAATCGAAAGAAGTCAGAACATCTTGGTTCATATGACTTCCATCATCAATGATAAGATCGAACTTACCAGTTTGATCAACGACTTCCTGTAGAAAATCTAAATCATTTTGACTACCCTTAAATATCTTTATCCGAGACTCTTCAAGTTGCGACTTATCATAGATGTCTAAAGCATAGATTTGACCTTTATTAAAATATCTTTTCCACATCCTCAAAGATCCAGCTCCTTGCTGTGGGTGATCATATCCTCCTACTCCTATTTCAAGGAGTTTGATTGGTTTGTTTCTTAGTTTCTCAAAATGCGTTTTATAATGTTCAGTATAAAAGTGATGTCCCCATTTATCGGTCTTTAATACGACGGCTAATAGATTTAAATCAGCTGATCTTCCAATGGTTTTGAAATAATTTACCGCTGTAATAAATAACCTTCGATGTCTAAAAGATAGACTGTCTAGAAGCTTTTTCCGTAAATTGGTTTTAATCATCGTTGATTCTTAGGAGACTTTTTTATATTTTCTTTATCGTCATCATAGTAGCCATAGCCATAGCCATAGGTATATCCATAGCCATAGGTTACTTTACTTCCATCTACTCCATTGAATATAGCGTAGATATTTTTCATGCCCTTACTAATTTTCAGTCCATTAAGTGCATCCACAAAGGTTCGTTGCGAATAGTCCTGTCTAAATACAAATAATGTCAAATCAACATAAGTAATCAAATCCAATGTCTCACTTACCAGACCTACCGGAGGAGTATCGAGTATCACTACATCATATTCCTTTTTCATTTGAGCAATCATCTCTTCAAAACCCTTTGTAAAGAGTAGTTCAGCCGGATTGGGAGGAATAGGCCCTGATGGGAGAACTTCCAAGTTATCATAGGATGTTTTACTGACAGCAGCTCTCCAATCATCGATTTGACCACTCAAAACTGTGGAGAGACCTACATTATTCTGAATTCCAAAATCCTGAAAAATCTTTGGTTTTCTCATATCACAGCCAACTAAAATAGTCCGCTTACCTGTCAATGAATAAACTGAAGCGAGGTTCATAGCACAAAAGGTCTTCCCTTCCCCTGAAATAGTCGAAGTTACCATTAGCGTCAATTGCTTATCATTTGGATTGATAAATCGGATATTAGCTCTCAGCGATCTAAAACCTTCAGCAATCCCAGATTTCCCTTGCTCTAGTACTACCAAACTACTAGAGCGCTTGTTGAACAAAATTGTGGATAGGAGTGGAACTTTAAGCTTACGTTCTAGGAATGATACATCTTCGATTTTTGTACGAACTAGTTCTCGAAATAAAACAAAAAGAACCGGTAAGATAAAGCCTATAAAGATACCCAGAGAGTAATTTCTCATCGGAAGAGGACTTACCAAAAAACCACCGGAAGCAGGCTCAATTATTTTATTTTCTGCGGTATTGGAAGCCTTAGATATAGCAGCCTCAGTCCTTTTCTCCATCAGAAAATTATAGATATTCTCATTAAGTACAAATTGTCTTTGAATTCGGATAAGGTTTTGTTCTGTTTCAGGAAGATCTCTGAAGGATGCATCTATATCTGAAATCCTATTCTTCAAATTATTGATAAGAAGTGCAGAATTTTGATCTACGTTTTTAAGGATTTCACGGATTGATTTATTTAAATCTCTGATCTTATTTGTGGTGGCCTGCACTTGTGGAGCCTGATCAGTTAAAGTGGCTAGTTGCCTTGATTTCTCAACTTGAAGATCCATCAGATTGGATATCAAGGAGTTTAGAATTGGATCATCTATTCCAATCCCTGAAGGCACCACCAAATCATTATATTGTTCTCTAATAAGGTATTCTCCAAGTTGTTGATAATAAGACTTTTTAAATTCTTCCTCTTGGAGCTGAGTTTCCAATACAGTCAACTGCCCAAACACCGAAGAGCTTTCTGCCTCTAGGTTATAAATTTTATTTGAAGATCGAAATGTTTGCAGCTGATTCTCAAATTGCCTCAAACTATCAGAAACTCCTGCTACCTGGCTATCAATAAAATTAACAGTATTGGTAGCAATCACATTTTTCTCCTCTAATTCTAATGCCAAGTAAGTTTTCATCAAAGCATTGATATAATCTTCGCCTTTTTTCACAGTGGGTGAGTTCAAACTCAAGTCTAAAATTGATCCTTCTTTCTGAAGGGGCTGTACATTGATTTTAGCAGCATACTCCTGCACCAAAGAAGCCAAATCTCGGAACTTCACAGAAACTTCTCCAAATTCATCCGGGCTAGTTTTGGTTACTTTAACTGAGAAATTATTGTTTGTAATCCACTCACCAAAAGGGTATTCGGCGGGTTCCGGAATATTCTCAAGTTTAGTCTTAGTACCATTAGGAAGGTATTTGCTGTAAGACTCATCATCAAATGAGATAATGAATCTTTCACTTGTAGACCACTTGATCGTCACAAGGCCTTGAAGAACCTGAGGCTCCTTCCAGTTTACCTCGATTAATATAGGCGCATTCTGATAAAGCTCATTATTGATAAACGTACCTTTGGAATAATACTCTACTGTAAAGTCTAATTTACTAAGTGTAGCCTCAGCAATTGGCCGAGATTGAAGAATTGTAATTTCATTTACTATACCTGTTTTTGTCGTACCCTCGATGGAAGGTGAATCAAATAAGGAAAAACCACCATCAGATTCTTTGATAAAAAATAGGCCAGAAACTTGATACTGAGGAACAGACGACCTTGTCAAAATGTACGATCCGATAAGGAAAGTCAAGATTGAGCCAATTATATATGGCCAAATCCTAATAATCTTTGGAAGTATTGATTTGATATCGAAAGAACTCTCATCGCTTTTGAAAAAATCGTTTTCTTCTTGATCCAGGTTCATGCCTAAATTTTATTTATTTAACTAAAGTGAGTATCAAAGCAACAGCTGTAATTGAGGAAGTCAACAAAGTCAAAGTTTCTACCAAAGTGCTTCCAGCTCCGATTTCCTTGACTTTCATTGGCTCTGCGTAGATCATGTCATTGGGCTTAAGCCAATAAAACTCTGATTCTAAAAGACCTCTATCTAACAGGTTGATTTTATGAATCTGAGATCCATCAGGATACTGTCTAATTAGAAGTATCTGATCTCTTTTTGCCACCCTGCTTAAATCACCTGCTAGGGCGATAGCCTCAAAAATAGTCACTCTATTTTGAAGAACGGTGTACTTACCAGATTGATTAAATTCGCCCAATGTACTAAAACGTATCCCTCCTAATCTTACTCTGACAAAGTATTCATTTTCATTAACATACGTTCTGACCTCTTTTTCTACTAAGATTTTAGCCTGTTCCGTAGTAAGTCCTTCAAATTTTAGTTTTCCAATCAATGGAATTTCTATCTCACCACTATCGTCCAAGGTATACCCATTCATAAAAAAAATATCTCCCCCGCCTTGACCTCCACCACCCATCTGCATTTGATTACCACCTTCGTTACCTACAGGGGAGAAAACCATATTTATTGCTTCATCAGTTGTCTTGATATTAACTTCGACTATGTCATTAATTTGAAGTAGGTAATCCTCCCTGAGATAAGGATATTTCTGACTAGAACTGACCAATGAACCTGTAGATTTTTCCAGTTCCTGCATATAGACCAATTTCTTATTGGATATGCAGGAGGAAAAAACAATACCAGCCATGCCAATCAGGCAGATGAATTTTAAAATGCTTTTCATGTATTACTGGGTATAAAAGGTCCTGGGAAATTATAAAACTGAATCAAAATTAATAATTTATGCTAAAACCATCCTTTTATCTTAAAGTCTGGCATCTACCAAATCCCTTTTTAAAATCCCCTTGACATCAAAAATTACTTGAGTTGAAGATTTTTCAAGCTTGAGTGATAAAAATTTCTGGTGGGAAACGGCCAAAACGATAGCGGAATAATCAGTTAAGGATGGTTCTTCAGATTTGATCTGAATCCCATATTCATGACTGACTTCTGATACACTAGCCCAAGGATCGTAGACATCTACACCCATATCAAATGATTTCAATTCATTGTATATGTCAATCACTCGGGTATTTCTCACGTCAGGGCAATCTTCCTTGAAAGTAAATCCCAAAATAAGTACTTTGGAATCAATTACCTTCAGATCCTTACGCATCATGAGTTTAATTACTTCTGTTGCGACATGTTTTCCCATACTGTCATTAAGTCGTCGGCCAGCGAGTATGATTTCCGGATGATAGCCTACTTCCTGCGCTTTTTGAGCAAGATAAAAGGGATCCACACCAATACAATGTCCACCAACCAATCCTGGCTTAAATTTTAGAAAATTCCACTTTGTGCCTGCGGCTTCCAACACCTCGTGTGTATCAATTCCCAACAGGTTAAAAATCTTAGACAGCTCATTGACAAACGCGATATTGATATCACGCTGGGAATTTTCAATCACTTTGGCCGCCTCTGCCACTTTGATAGATGATGCTTTGTGAGTACCAGCCGTAATGATCGTCTTATAAAGCTGATCTACGTATTCGGCGACCTCGGGCGTACTTCCAGATGTAACTTTCAAGATTTTGGCCACTGTATGTTCCTTGTCGCCTGGATTTATTCGTTCAGGTGAATAGCCTGCAAAGAAGTCCTCGTTAAATTTTAGCCCGGAGATTTGCTCCAAGACTGGGACACACTCTTCCTCTGTCACTCCGGGATATACTGTAGATTCATAGATCACCACATCACCTTTTTTCAGGTATTTAGCGATATTCTCTGAGGCCTTAAGCATCGGAGTCAGTACGGGTCTATTATACTTATCAGTTGGCGTAGGGACCGTGACGATGTAAATATTGCAATCGGCTAAAAATGATGAATCAGTAGTTGGCAGCAGACCTTTTCCCGAGTCTAAATCATCTACCAAAACAGCCTGCAATAAAGAATCCTCTACTTCGAGTGTAAAATCTTTTCCATTCAGCACCTCTCCCACCCGCTTCGAATCAATATCAAATCCTATGGTTGCGAATTTTTTAGCAAACTCCACCGCCAAAGGCAGTCCCACGTAACCCAGACCAATTATTGCTATTTTTGATTCGTTCAGATTCTTTATCATGTTTAATTATATTGTGATTATTCCGAGTTTTTATTAAAATGCTTTAGTTATTGCTTCGCCCTTTCAGTCCCAAATAAGACTTAAAAAATCCGAGGAGTATCAGAACCCTTGCTGTCATCAGCATAAAATCAAATTGAGTACTTAAATTACTAATTCACATGCGATGGCAAAACTAATGGAAATTTGGTAAAATAAAATGGCAAAAGCTTAGTGCGAGGATATTTGATAAATAAGGTGGAAGGTTCCAAATAAGGAAAACTGTTTTTGCCCATTTGGGAATTCATTGGTACTCAAACCTTCAGAATTCCACTGGTAATTTTGGGCATAGATCACCTGGGTCTTAGAACTAAAAATAAACTGCTTCCATTTCTGATCAAACAAGAGACCCAAACTCAAATCAATCCAAGGTTCTTTCTCTGGATTTTGTCCAAAGGCACGATAAAAAAAGTCTTGGTGATTTTCAAGTCTTTCGAATAGAACTCCTCTTTTGGAAAATCCCATCACTTTTGATATTTCTAAGGTCTGAACATTGGCACCTACTCCACTCCCTACTCCTAAAGTTTGTCCGTAGTTTACAAATCCACGCGCCAATCCATGTGTATGCCAAGTTTGGTTGCCTATTAAACCCGGATATCTGATATATCGATTTACGGATTCTTGTTGGTGGGTCATCTCAGCTCTGACCTGAATGAATTCATTTTTTTTTGACAACGCAAATAACTTTTGAAACCCAACTAAATAGGCCCTCGCATGCTCTGGGTTTAGGATAAACTCTCCCCAATTAAATGCATGATCTCTCCTGCCGAACTCTCCATAGACTTCAAATCTAGCCGAAGGAACCAAATATCTAAAAGAAACGGAGGCTTGTTGATCTTGGCCTCTTGAATCGAATACTACTGTAGAGCCATTATCAAAGAATTTCTCCTTCTGAAAGACTTCAAATACAGGGAACCAATCCCTAAAGCCATTCCCTTTCATGCCGTTATATTGCTGTAAGGTTCGATTAAAACCAAAAAAGAGATTGGGCAAAAAGGAAGGATTGAAAGTGATGGAAAGACCGTTGAGATACCTCCAATCACCACTGAAGTCTTCGAAAAATCGCTTGTTCAATTCTTGATTTTGTGAAGGTGGCAGAAGACTATTTTCTAATCTTCCCATCATGAGTTGACCCTCAAAATTTCCCATAAAGGTCTTAACAGGTTTATTTGTTTTCAAACTTAAGTGCGGAAAACCTTCTGAGTTGTCACTAAAGATCAACGAATTGAATTGGCCAGGTCCCCACCAGAGGTTCCCTGTACCTAATTCTAGAGAAAAAGAACCTGCATTTAATCGAACAGCAGACTGCCCCCACCAAGACCGGTTTCTTGGTCCTTGACCAAACCGCTCTGGATTATCGCCATCATTCCAATAAAAAAAACGAGACTGAATTACAGAAGTAGATGAAGCTGCATTAAAACCTTGAAATGCTTTGTTCTGGGCATGAATAAACTCTGGTTGGAATTGAATCTCTAAAAATGCTAACCTTGCGTAAAAACCAGCACTAAAATAAGTCTGCAAGCCCACATTGGGGATCATGCCCTTATTTCCCCAGCCATAGGGTCTTTTGGAATTAATCTCGGTGGACAAAATTAGAGGTAACAGGGAAAAATGAAATTTGGACAACTTACCAGACTCGCCACCCAACCAGTACTTTCGAAGCGTAATTAACCCTTCGCTAGTGTCTTTGCGAGATAGATTTACGGATCTTAACTGAAAGGAGATTTTAGGGTTGAAATCTCCTAGAAGTTGGGATCGCCGTAAGTATTCTTCTAATACCGGAAAATCAGTAACGAGATTCTGACTTTGTAAGGGGAAACTACACAAAACCAAAAAAGATGTAACTAAAAAATATCGCTTTATATTGAACACTTAGAAGCTATTTTCTCAAAAACGAATTATAAAGAAATAAGGTAAAGGACCTGGGAAGTATTCGAACTGGAAAACGCATCAAAAACTTCATTAGAGCTGAGAATGGTATGAGTATTTCTTGATACGCTTGAATAAAAAATTTACTTTCATTGACTCCATACTCCAATCCCTGTCGGCGGCCAAGCATATCTTTGCCTAGTCTGAAGAAAAGTAAGGGCTGCTGGATGTTATAAAACTGTGTCGTCACTCCGTCACCAAACCTGTCTAGACTATCACCATTATTCCAATAAAAGAATCTTGCCTGAACCACAGAAGTTGGTAATATTGAGGAGAAACCCTGAAACGTTTTATTTTGGGAATAGGTAAATTCAAGTTGAAGCTGAATTTCCAGAAAGTGGAATCGGTCGTAAAATCAGGTCGTGGGATAGGTTTGTAAACCAACATTGGGAATCAAACCTTTATCATCACATCCATAAGGTCTTTTAGTATTGATCTCCGATGTAGAGATGAATGGAAGAAGATTGAAACTTACTTTAGGATTGATCGGGTGGCTTTTCCCTATTAGAAATGAGGGAGACATTAACAGTGACAAGTGAAGAGTCCCGCCCTTCAAAACGAATAAGTTTTAGTTGGAAGAACTAGTTAAACTTAAAGTCTCCAGTAAATTGGGACATTCGCAGATATTCTTCTAAAATGGGAGTGTCAGAATTTAAGACATGAGAAAATCCAGAAATAGAAAGACCTAAGATTAAATAAAAATATAATACTAAGTTTCATAAATGCTAAATCTGTTACAGTCAGGTTCTACCAGGTTTTTTTCCCATTGCCACTCGAACAGATTCACAGGCTTCAACCCATCTTAATTGCTGTTTTAGCAAAAAAATTTCTACTCTTTGTGAAATTGATTTAGTCTTCAAGTTATATATTTGAGAGACATCATCTATTCTAATTCTAAATTTCCCAACTAGCTTCAAAGTCTTCAATACTGAATTACTTGCGGAAGGCAACCTACCCCCAAATCTGACAGATTTGTTTTTCAGTTGAAACCAACTGGACCGCGCGGGATGAGACACAATCAGTTCCTTCCTATATTCTATGAGCCATCCAGCTTTTACAGCGCGGTGACAGAATTCAGCATCTCCACCCGTCAATAGCTTGGGATCAAACTCACCTACATCATCAAAAACTGATTTTCTAACCAATAAATTAGCAGTCACCCCAAAGTTGTGCTTTTTAACATAATTCTCATTCGGAAATCCAAGAGCTGTATCAAACCTTACATAGCGATTATCTAGGTCAGAAAACAATTTGATTTGTCCTGCTATCAGATCTCCTGAGGATGTATTAAGTAATGAAATAGCCGTTTGAATCCAATTTTCACGTGGAATACAATCTGAGTCAGTAAACAATAAGCCGTTTCCTGAGGCTAGTTTCAATCCTTTATTTCTGGCTGCATACGATCCTGAAATACTCTGTGAAGTAAATTTTGTCATGAAGGGATAGTTGTTTTCCAAATGCATTTCGTCATAAGGATCATTATTTACTATAATCACTTCAAAATCTAAAAAATCAGCAGTTTGGATTTTTAGTGCCTCAAGACAAAGTAATAGACGATCCCAATCTTTGTATAATGGAATAATTACAGAAATCAACATCAATTAATCTTTCTTTTTACCCTGTTAAAGTAAGTTTTTATAACACCGAAAAATGAATAATGAACAAAGAAGTAGGCAGCTTGAAAAATATTAAGGTGTTCGAATTCTCTATACACCTTCCATTGATACCCTGCTGCCCTAAATTTGTTTGCAGAAATCGAATCACTTCGAAGACGATATCTCGACAGTGGCTTATCAATGCCGTGTGCATATGGAATTTTTTTTAATATGTTGAGCCATAAAGCAAAATCTTGGCGTCTAGAGATTAATGGCATATAAACTTTGCCGAGAAGTTGAGTGTCATATATAACTGTAAGACACCCTATTGAACAGGTTTTGAGCAAATCTCTATGGCTAACCCTGTTAGGAACCTTAAATAGACAAATATCTTCAGGATCTTTATCAGTGAAGGTAGTGTACCCCGTGTAAGTAAAAGAGTAATCATTGTTGAGCATAAACTTTAACTGAGTCTCTAATTTCTCTGGTAGCCAAAGATCATCGCTATCTAGAAAGGCAATAAATCTACCTTTGGCAGCTTTAATACCTTTATTTCTTGTGACAGCCGCTCCTTGATTATTTGAATTCGTATATAGATGAATCCTTGAATCTAATGCTTCATATCTCTGAAGAATATGAAGGCCACTATCAGAAGACTTATCATCAATCAAGATAAGCTCCCAGTTCGTATAAGTCTGATTTATAATGGATTGAATTGCCTCTTCAATATGATCGATAGAGTTATGTACTGGAGTAATTATTGAGACAATCATTAAAATTAGAGTGCAGAATTATAGCCTCTAAAAATTTCTTTTATAGCAGAGGTTAAACGTATAGCTTTATTAGATTTTGCTAGCTGCTTCAATAAAAAAACAAGCCCCAGCGGAAAGTAAATGGATTTTTGGTATAATCTCTTCACTAATGCCCCTTTACTTTGAAAATAGTTTATATCGAGAATTTTACCAGAGCTTTCTTTAGGATGAATTACCAAATACTGTGGAATATAATACAGATTCAGTCCTGCGTCTAAGGCATCATTTAAGAAAATCGTTTCTTCGCCGCTTTTAAATTCAGCACCCAAACCAAATCTCTCATCAAATCGTAAACCAGCCCAATTAATTTTATCTAATCGAACTACTATTTCTACAGAAGAGACTTTAAAGATACTACTTCTGCTATGTTTAAAAGCAGAAGACCTATAGTTTTTATACGGACGAGCATCTGGTGTCAATATCTTAAAAGTTAAAATATCAGCATCTGGATAAAGATTAAAGCCATTTTCAATTTTCTTTTTAAAGCCTTCACAAAACTTGACATCATCATCCGCAATTAATCCATATTTAGCTGTAGAGTTTTCGATAGCGCGATTACGACTTTTGGAGAGCCCTTTTTCATTAAAAGATAAAAATTGAAACTGCTCTGAATTAATAGTTTTGCCTATAGAATTCTGGGAAATAATCAACCTAGAAAACCCCAGATCTTTAAAAGAATTGGGGTTGGGGTCCATCGTAGAAATTAATATTTGAAGATCCACTTATAGCTAGGTAAATAATAAGCCAGACTTTGAGCAGCTAAACTTATCAGAAGTAAAGTAGCGGGCAATCTATGACGGACCGCTCCTAACAAGTGAAATTCAAAAAAAGCTGACATGCCAACATATATTACAATATAAACTATCCAAATGCCATAATTTTTAAGTTGACTGAAAGGTATTACGCATAGAAACAAAATAAATAGAAAGTATAACCCATCAGCAAAATAGGCTAGTTTGGTCCAAAAAGGGATAAAGATAATTACAGGAAAAGGAGCCAATAAGAATTGGAAAAATAAGCCAGGAAAATCAAATATCACATCTAACCAGTTATTCCAAAATACTTCTGGATATGTCACTCCGCTTTCAAAATAGTTCATGCGTTGTACATTACGAAAAAGGGAAAGACTTTCTGGAGAAATCGGAATTTTTAAAATAATCGTAGACAGAAGATTAAGTCCAAAAAACAAGATAGGAAAAGCAAGAACAATTAATATAAACACAACTTTTCTATTCAATTTTACTTCACTCACATACTGTAGCCCTATTATTATAAAAAAATATAATAGTAACTGAATCCTAAGAATTCCTGCCAGTACAATACCTAACATAAGTAAAAAATTCAGTTTATGTTTAAAAGTCATTCCATAGAAAAATAATCCAATTGCTAAAACAAAGTAACTCTCCCTTAGAGGAGTAAAGGAATAAACTACTATGGAGGGTACAAAAGAAGCTAATATCAGAAAGAACCGTTGTACCCAAACGTCAGTAATATCATAAGTTTTATTAAATGCGGCAGCTAGAAATATCAATCCTAATTGGAAGAAAAAAATATTAAAAAGAAAATAATTAAAAATAGATTTCAGCGAAAGAATATATACTGGAATTGCAAGGAATTTGTAGCCTATCTTAACACCCACTGACTGGTTACTAGGAGTGACCCCGGTTTCTAATATCTTTGTAAAGAGGTTAGTGTCTGGGAAATATGGTATCAACTTCACCTTGAAATCAATTAAACCAATCGCTAAATAAAATAATAGTAACGCAAGAAAGTGTAAATTGATAAACTTATAATCTCTCAGTAGCACTTGTTTTGCCATTAATAGCAAAATAAAATATATAAAAATGAAATATATAGGTAACGTGATTAAATGCCAAAATTCAATATTTTCATAATAAGCTTTCATTAACCTGATTCGACTTTAGTGCCTAATCTTATATAATTTATATAGTGTGAAACTAAATAATTTCCTAAAACGAGACGGTTTGTACAATATTGAATTATAAAAATTTATTATTGAATTCAGTTCTAAAGAATTAAAACTTTCAGTATTCGAGTAAATTTTCATATCAATTAAAGACTCTATTAATATTAGTTCCTTAGTCTGAATAACCTCTTCAAATCTAAATAGTAGATACACAAAAAGACCTTCTATTTGAGGAAATACTGTTGGATCCAGTCTTTCTTTCATTTTCCAAGCATAAATCAATCCTTGCTCAAGAATAAAACTGCGTTTCTCCAAAGTTACTTTTTGATGAAATCCAGACTTTCTATAAAATGAGGTAAAACCTTCGGAAAAGTCTAGCTTGAGCGAAATAGTGGTATCATCGAGAGCACGAACATGTAGATCTACATCTTGGAATCGTAATATGGTAACATCAAATCCTTCTATTTTTAGAAAAAACTCTCTTTTCCATAGGCCACTACTTACATGCCAGGGAATATTGTAATTTAAAAACATGTTTCGGTATTGAACCGGATAGAGATTAAGGACAAGATTGGGGAAAAATGGGGACGAATCCGCAATATCACAATGGAAATTTGCCGTAGAAAAAACAACCAAATCTTCATCTTCATAACTCAACAGTCTCTTTTCTAGGCAATTTTCTGAAAGAAGATCATCTGCATCTAAAAATATATATAAATCACCTTTACCTTGTTCTGCTCCAAAGTTTCTACAAGAGTTAGCTCCTTTTTGCAAAAATTTAGGACGAGGATAATTTTTAAATCGTGCATCTCTACTTGCATATTCAGAAATGACATACAGAGAATTATCCGTAGAACCGTCATCTACAATCACACATTCCAAGTCTGTATAAGTTTGATTTTTTACAGAATCAAGAGTTTGTGTGATTAGGTCTGCATTATTGAAGCAGGGAATAATTATGGATACTTTCAAATTAGGTAGATTTCTCTTGATGTAAGCCGTAATATTGCTTTGCGTAAAGTAAAAAAATTACTATCAGTCCAAAGATAAATCCAAGTACAATGCAGAATGCTAAAGTTAAAGTCAAATTTGGAGAATCTGGTCTATTGGAAATATATGGAGGATCAATCTCGGAAAATATCGGCTTTTGGCTATTCAGTTCAATCTTAGCCATTTCTAATTCTTGACCAATTGTCCTAAACAGCTCATATTTTAAACTATATTCAGAATTAAGATTTTGTTCCATCGCTTTCATACTCTCTAAAAAAAGCCCTTGATTTCGCTCCTTAAATGTTGTGAGTGCAAATTGGGTATCCTTAAAGCCTTTTTCGCTTCTCTTATATTGAATCTCTAGGTATTCGACATGGTCCAGTTGTTTTTCTTGTAGATATTTAGTCACATAGCTGATCAAAAGGTTTTTAACCGTTTTAGAAAACTCGAATGACATTCTCGCTTCAGGCATATTAGTACTTATAATCAATAATTTGCCTTCAGATGTAGTGACTATTCTTTCGGATATTTTGCTGAGTGCGAATATTTCCAATGGCTCATATTTTTCTCTGATTCCTATAGTATCCCTATTTGTGTCCTCCACAGTGACAGACTCTTTAAAGCCATAAAATGGATTTCTCAGGAATTTATAGATTTCATTTTCTGGCCTTACCTCCACCATATATTTATAAAGCGATATTGAATCCTGATAAATTTCTGAACTTACATTTGAATTTATTAGATCTTCCAAAAACGGTTTACTTTGGATTATTACTGGATAAAGACTAGGGTCCAGAGAAGTAATTTCAGTAGTCCCTACCCCCATGTTTAACCTTGCTGCTTGAGCTAATGACCCTAACCCACCAGTATTAGCACTATTCTGAGTTTCTACCAAAACCACCACATTGGTACTATATGAGTTTGGAGTGGTTATGTAATAAATCACACCAAATACTGCAAAAGCAATTACTGTAATGACAAGGACTAAAGCTTTTTCCTTTACAAGTCTTACCAAATTAACCAAGGTAAAGTCATTTGCTTTTAGAATCGATTCGATTTTCTTATTCATCGGATATGAATGAGTTTAATTTGGAGCAAAATCGAAATAAACACATAGTATGGTTTATGATCGTTCTGCTTTCTTTGAATTGAAGTCTAACAGTAGCATTTCTTTCATCCCTATACACTCTACATACCAAGTAGCGAAAAATAACTGAACTCTTTTTTTAAAAGTCAGACCTTTATAATTAAAAATAGTGATATGTGGACGCAACATATGTAAGGTGAATTTTAATTTTTGAAAAGCATTGAAAGATTTAAAGAACCTAGTATGCATCCCACCGATAGTGCGTTTTTTCTTAGTGATTAATTGCTGTAAGCACTTTCTAGCTGGGTGTTTAATTCTTACTTCAGCTCCATATCCCATCTTAAAACCTGAAGAAGTAGCTCTTTTTGTCCATTCAAAATCTCCTCCAGACAGTATGTTTTGGTTGAACTTACCTGATTTTTCTATCACTCCACTAGTACAAAACAAATTGGCCGTAACACTTTGACCTTTCGCTACATTCCGCTTTTGATTGAAACCGAATCTACTTTCATAAATAAATGCCAACTCTTCTCCATCAGGTTCTTTAAAGAGTTCAACTTTTCCCCCTATCATGTCATATCCTCTGGATAAAGCCCTCACACCTTGCTCTATCCAATCTGTATCCGGCCTACAATCTGAATCTGTAAAAGCTATAATTTCACTCGTGGCTACCATTATTCCTGTATTCCTAGCAGCGTAGGAACCAGGAATAGCTTCTATCACAATCGTTGAGTTTGATGGAAAGATAAAGTTTTGTGGTGGAACAGAATCTTGATCATTATTTACGATAATTATTTCGAAAGTATCTTTTGGATAGGATTGGTTGCTGAGGTGATTCAAACAATTTTGCAGCGTATCCCAATCTCGATATACAGGAATAATTACAGAGACTTTCATTTCCTAGTCAGCACTTTCGCTACTTCACTCCACATTTTCTTGGACTTTTCCTTTTGAAGTGTCGAGTTAATCATCAGCTTATCTATAGTTTGGATTCTTCTTCCTAAATCTAAAAGTAAATACAGTTTAGAATTTAAATACTCTTTATCTAAAGATACTTCACAAAGTCCTTCTGGATATTCATAATCATTTAAAAGCTCTTGGTACTTATGACTCCACCCTGTAGATAGGCTAGGGATTCCCTGACAAAGAGCACTTACGAGACCATGAAATCTTGACGTAATAACCGCATCACTCGCTCCAATTATCCCTTTGACAATAAGTGGGTTTTCCTCCTTTACTATATCTATTTCATGTTCAAGCTTACTGTTTATCAAACCAGCGATGTGCCCATCTTTTTTACTCTCGTGAATGAGAAAGAAAGGATTTTGCCCTTTTTCTTGTAGCAAAGAAATTATTAATGCCAAATAAGATGGGTAGTCATCATTTTGTTTAGCATTTTCTGTTTCCATCATTTTTTGATTTGGGATGATGACAATTCTTTTCTCCAGCTCTTTATGGTTTTCTGATTGTATTCCAGAGATTAGATTAGTGAAGTCCGGAGATAGACTCAAACGTGCGTTTGTAGAAATTCCGCTGAGATATTTAAAGGACTGAGAATCCCGTGCAAAAATAAGATCTGCATATTTTAAAATAGTTCTCATTTTAACAATCAGCTCATCCTCTGTAAATGTCCCAAACGCTTGAGGTAGAAGAACGACTTTCATACTGTCTTTTTTCCACTTTTTTATATGATCAGCACATCGTTCTCCCGCCTTTTTCGATCCCCACTTATCACCAAAAGCAAATCCTGATCCATCCAACACTGCGTTTATTTGGTGTTCTGTTACAAGACCATAGGGTTTTCTAAGTGTCCATGGTAAGCTATTGATAAATGGGGAAAAATTGATTCCGAACTTTCTAAATTTGAATTTGCGAAGAATCCCATATTCAGCTAGTTTGTTGGCTGGAATCCTTGAACTTTCCTCCATTACGAAAGTAACTTCTGGAACTCGTTCACGTACCTCTTTCATAATAGCATGTAGCATTAACTCAGCTCCTTTGTTTACAAATTCAACACCTCTTAGTTCAATCAACATCTTAATTATATTTCCTGATTTTTCGTAATTCTCTTTTTTCAGAAAATGCCACTTTACCTTCTGGATCGGGATAACCTACACCAATACACATGATTGGGCGATCATAATCCTCTAGACCTAAGAAGTCCCCCATTTGCTTTTCCTTCTCTTCGATATCTGGCCAGTTTATAGGGCAACTTGATAAACCTAATGTCTCCAAGGCTAGCATTAAAGACATATTTGCCAAAGAAGCATCTATATAGATTAAATGTCTATCTCTTTCATCAAAATACGCATTAAGATGCCCCACGACAACTATAAATGTCTGAATTGAGTGTGCGTAACCTTTCGTACCCATTGGCAAATTAATCACATCTTCTACTAGTGCTTTGTCATCCAACACCCTAAAAGTGAAAGGTTGCCTGTTACAAGCACTAGGTGCTTGGATAGCCGCAAGGATAGCTTTATCTATTAAATCTCTAGGCACGGGTTTGTCCAAAAACCATCTTACAGATCTACGTTGGCGGTTTAATTTATAAAATTCCTCATATGAAATATCAGAAAAGTCAGTAGAAACTCTGCTATAAGGAATAAAAGTATTACAAGAATGCTCTTTTTTAAATCCCCCACGAAAGGTCAAATACCTTTGTCTATGTAAATCTATAACAGTATGTGAGTGAACGAGTGAAAAAAATTCATTCAAAACATCTGTAAACCATTTGATCTGTTTAGTTTCAATCTCAAAGGATCCTAATACACCAATATAACTATCTACGGTTTCTCTGATATAATCAACAGCAAATACATCTCTTCTAGGCCTCATCAGCAAACCCTTTTCCAATCGGTGGGTATTTCTTACTAACATGAAATAGTTTGCCTTTCCATTCTTAGACTCTTCCAGATGTCGGACCTTTCCAGCTAGTACAGCTCTGGTTTCTCTTCTAAAAGCCGGATGAAATATTGAATAATACAAACCAGACATTAACCCAGATTTATAAAACCAGTATGGCATCTTATCTTTAATCAGTTTATCTTTTTCTGATTTAATTCTTCTGAATATTTTTGTAATCATTTGTAGGTGATTGATTTATTAAATCTCAATTCCAAATACTGCGCTTTCAATTCGGTCCCCATGAAACACCAAACTCCTCCAGAATATGTAAGTATCATAGCTATACCCGTCAAGATATAATGTACCCCAAACGTATTGAACATCAGCTCTCCCAAAAGAATTGTAAGAAATAAGGATGTCAAGGAAACTTTGAGGGAATCAAATAGGTCTTTATACGTGATATCAACAAGTTTCTTAAGATAAATCTGCGCAATAAATACACTAATTATTTTATTAAAAAGAATAGCATACGCAGCTCCAATTATACCGTAATAATACACTCCAAAAGTAATGGCTGGAAGAAATAGGAATAAAGCTTTAAACAACTGAATCATAAATTCCAGTTTCACCTTTCCCATTCCTCTTATCAAGACTGTATTGCTATTTACCATCATGTGGAAAATTACTGAAAGAGAAATAATTCTAAGTGGTATTATAGTTTCATTCCATTTTAGTCCAAAAAAATCCACTATGATTGGATCAGAAAGAACAAAAAGAATCCCCATTATGGGATTTATTATCAAACTATTATATTTAACTACATTGAGATAATAGCGCTTCATAGTAGGTTGATCATCCTGTGCTTTTCCGTATATGGGATACATTACTTTGTTCATTATCGACATAAGCTGACTTCTAAAAGTATCAGTGAGTACGAAAGCTAAAGTATATGCTCCTAAAGCACTTGCAGTCATTAATTTGCCTATAAGCAGATAATCTGCTTTATTGATAAGGTTATTTGCCAAGTTGGTACCTGTGGTATAAATTCCAAACCCAAAGATGTCTTTAAATGCATCTTGAGTCCATATCATTCTGGGAACCCAGGTAGTAGCTTTAAGATATAATGGGATAGCTATAACAAATGTGGCCAATGAATTAAAAACTAACGACCAGACTCCCATACCCGCAAACGCTAGTATTAAAGATAGAATACCCGAGACAATTGCAGAAGTATTTTCTATAAAGGCGACCTTTTTGAAGTCAAGATTTCTAAGAAGGATAGCTTTTTGAACTAAATTAACGGGACTTGACAAAATACCTAAAGACAGAACGGGAATAATACTTTCTAAAACCTGCTGATTATAAAACTGGGCCGCTAATGGACTTATTAAAAAAACCATCGACAAAAACATTATTAATGACCAACCTATACCAGTCCAAAAGGCTGTGTGAAAATGTGCTGGAGAGAGTTTGGAATCCTTCTTCTGAATTAAAGCTGCTCCAAAGCCTAGGTCATTGAATACTTCCACAAATGAAGTGAAAACCAATGCCATTCCTACTATTCCAAATTCCTCTGGAAATAGAATTCTTGCCAATACCACTTTGATGACAAAGCCAAATGACTTGTTAACCAACACCTGAAGAGAATTCCAAAAGACTCCAGATAGGATATTCTTCTTATGACTTTTCAATGTACTTTTTAAAGTTCGATTAGAGATTTAAAGGAAAACACCATGAGCAATAAAATCCTATATTGCTTTTGATATAGCAGGGATACCTATTAAGCAGTGTGAATCCCCAAATCTTTGGTCACCACAGCACCTGCACCTACTAAAACCCCATCCCCCCTTGGAATACTGGTTCTCTTTTGCTACAACTAAAGATACTAATTTCGGATATCTCTCAGCGTACTCATGTACTATCTCGCTTGTACCATCTGTAGAGTGATCATCGTAAATAACAATCTCGTAGGGAAAATTTGTTTTTTGAGAAATGAATCCCTCTATACACTCTCTTATAAATGAGCAATGATTGAATGTGATGCAAGAAATAGAAACTAAGGGAGAATCCATCAACTCTTGAGATTTTTGAGAACTACTATTGGCCTATTGCAAAATTCTCCCATAGTATCTTTTCTTACCAAGTTGCCTTCAGCTATATCTACAAAAACTGTCTCTTCACCTTGCACTTCGGCAATTCCCACATGTTCGAGTTCCCAAATGCCGTCAATGGTATCTTTAATGAATTCCAGCATTTCAGATTTTATCCCATTTTCAAATAAGAATTGATTTCTGTCACCTTTCCAGCAGAAGCCAATTTGAAGTACAAGTCTCTCTGCTTTATCTGCGAAATAATTAATCGAAGACTTCATCTTCTTCAAGGCTTGCGATTTAGTGAAAGTAGGATCACCAAAATCATCACCTAAATGATGTATTACGTTGAAAAGTAAAACAATATCGAAGTAGTCTCCTTTCAGATCCTCTTTAAAGTCAAACTATTTATTTATAATTTTCACATTGGCTTCAAGCAGTGCTGTAGCCTTGGATACAAAAATCGAATGTGATACATTTCCTTCAATATAAACCACTTGATTTACACCTGAATCAAAGGCTTCAAAAGTGAAATACTCAGTATTTCCTCCTATGTCCACAATTTTAAGACCAGCAAAGTCTAACTTGGATTTTAGCCATGCAAAGCGCTCTGCCTCGAATCTGGGAATAACCTGAACAACCTGATCTCCAATTGTTCTCTTCAGTGAAGGGGGTAATATTTGGTAGGCAGAATGCTTACTGTTTTGTTCGTATAGTCTTGCTAAATCCTGCTTTACTACATTCATCAACATAAATTTTAATAGCATCTTCTCTCAAATAAATATCCTTGATGGATAATTCATGAAACTCCTCAAAGAATTTCTCCTTAGAAAAATTATAGAACCTGGGAATTTTTGCGTCACTCTGATCCTGAATTAATCCTCCGGACCAATAGTAATACACTCCCTGCAAATAGGTGAAAGAATTTTTTTTGTGAATTATTCCTTGATCAAGTAAAAAATCATCAAACAAACTCATACCAGCATCCAAAATTAGTTGGGAGGGACCCCAAAACCTTGGATTTGCCTCTATCATATAATAGTTACCCTTAAACTTTTTCACTTCAACCATAACGAGGCCTGAGAAACCCATCTTAACAAATGTATCGGCAAATTTCTTACCGATACTCTCTCGATGAATTCCACTAGATTTTGCCAATACAATAGATGCTCCATTATCCTGCTGAATCAGATTTTCCTGAGAAAAAATAGTGTACTCTCCATTTTTGAAAAAATGGTACAGCAAATAAAAACTCGCTCCGTCAACATATTCTTGAAAATAGTAATTATCAATATGCTTCAATTTCCTTACTTGGGCCATATCCTTTTCATTTCCCACCAATATTGGCTTTTCATTTACGCTATTTAGATCTTGAGCGTAAACTTTAGGCTTCACCACAAATGGAAAGCTTAGAGGTATGGTTGTATATTCTTTAGGTATGGTGATTCCGCTAGCTTGGCAATGTGCAGAAAATGTGTGTTTGTCTGAAATCAAATTGTATATTTTTTCTTTACACAAACCTGTGATAATACAATTTTTCTCTAATTCAGCTTGATTTCGTACTAAAAATCTGTTTAAATACTCGGTAGACGGCAGTACTAAAACCTCAGATGTACCATCTAAAGATCTTATTTGATTCGCAGTCTTTAATAGATCCTCTAGCTCGAGTGTATCTTTGCTTCGCGTACTGAGTACTTCATTGACATATATCGTTTGAAAAATTGAATCCTCGTCTCCATTGGCAACAATATGAAAAGAAAGTCCGATTTGCTTTGCATACCTGCAAAAAGCCAAGACAGCGCGAGGATTAGTTTCAGAGTAAATAAGTATAGAAGCGCTCAATGAATAGTTAATTGAATACTGAATTAATTATTCTGCAAATCAAATCTACCTCCTCGACTGATAGTTCAAAATAAAGCGGCAGGCAGAGAACTCGCTTGGAAATATTATCCGAAACGGGAAGACTTTGCGCAGATAAATATGGCATCGTAGTAAGACTAGGGAAAAAATATCTTCTAGGGAAAATCTGAGATTTATTAAGTTTACTTATACAAGCAAGAGTCGCCTTTTCATTCTTTAAAAGAATGGGATAATAGCTATAGTTAAATGATACCTCCTTACTGACTTTAGGCTTAGTAAAGCCCAGATCCAGTAGTTTCTTGTCATAAACCTCCGAAAGTAATTTACGCTTGGCAATAATTTCGTCAATCTTCTTTATGTTAACTAATCCCATAGCTGCATGAAACTCAGAATTTTTCCCATTGATCCCTACTTCCCTGTACACTTCAGGGCCATCATGACCAAAATTTCTCATAAAACTCATTTTTTTGGACAAGTCCCTGTCACGGGTAAAAACCCCACCGCCTTCTATGGTGTGAAATAGCTTTGTAGCATGAAAGCTAACAGTCGAAATATTGCCATATTCAAAAATAGACCCACCTCTAAACTTCACTCCAAAGCAATGTGCTCCATCATAAATCACCTTCAGATTATGCTTCTTTGCAATCTCTCCTATTTTGATCACATCACAGGGATTGCCATATACATGCGTAGCTAAAATCGCTGAGGTATTTACAGTGATTGCTTCTTCAATCTTGGACGGATCAATATTCAGTGTTTGCGAATCAATATCTACGAATACGGGCTTACAACCTTCCCAAACAATACTCGATGTAGTAGCCACATAAGAAAATGGAGTAGTAATTATTTCTCCTTTCAGCTCAAGGGCCTTTATGGCAATTTGAAGAGCTACAGTCCCATTCCCTAGGTATAAAAAATTGGTTACTCCAAGGTATTCAGTGATTTTTGTCTCAAGTTCGTTTACCAAGGGGCCATTATTAGTAAGCCATTGTCGCTTCCAGATTCCTTCCAAATAGCTTTGGTATTCATCAAGAGGTGGAAGATACGGTTTGGTAATTAGGATCATTTAGAAAGTTTTGATTTTATAAAGTTAACTAAATCTTGGGCAGTGGATATTCTTAGCAATAAACATGCTGTAAAATACATGGAAATTCCAATAGGAATCAGGAAAATTAGTTGAAGTAAATTGCCTATCCCTAAACTCTGAAATTGCTCTACCAAGAGCCAAGTGACGAAACCAAGACCTAACCCAATTAGTATCATTGGCAAAATATCACTTGACTGATCCCAAAATCCATAAGAAATAAATTTACCTGTGAAGTAGGTATTAATGGCAAAAGAAGTTGCAGAAGCAATAATTTGTGCGAATATTAATCCTAAAACCCCAAATTGAAAAGCTACTCCTATTAAAACTAAGACTTGAAACTTTTTGATTATTTCAAGTCGCAAAAATAAATCAGAACGTCCAAAAACATTGAGAATATTCAAATTATAGGAATGGATCGGATACAAAATACCCGTAAAACAAAGAACTTGAAAAAAGGGAACAGCCGGCAGCCATATATCCCCAAAAAGAATAAGAAACAGTGGCTTCGCTAAAGCTGAGCCTAGAATCATCACGGGCGTAATTATAAATACAACTCGCTGGGTCAACTCTCTAAAATTTGCCCTCAATAGCGTCAAATTATTCGAATTCTCAGCGAACATGGGATAGGTCACTCTTTGCAAAGCTGAAGAGAACGTTTCGACAGGATACTGTTTCATCGTGTGCGCCCGAGTGTAGAAGCTTAAGGTAGTAACCGAAAAGAATTTTTCGATAATCACATAATAGATATTATCGAAGATAGTATTGAGAATACTCGCAAAGGATAATTTATACCCAAAAGAAAAGTCCTCTAGAAACCTTTTTCTCTGAAAGCTTAGATTCAATTTCCAATCCCCAAAAAACCAAAAGAAAAGAGTCAATAGAATTTGATTTGTTAAATACATTATCACCAGACTCCATACCCCGAAATCATTCAGTGCGAAAACTACAGCTATAATGCCACTTATAAGTGTGGCAGGAAGTCGAATTTGGGTTAGAAGACGGAATTTCATTTGCTTTACTAATATTGTCTGTTGTATAGCTGATAAAGCAATGAAAATAAATCCAAGACCATAAACCCTAATAATCTTTGTCAAAATAACTTGGTCGTAAAAATCAGCTATGGACGGAGCCACAAGAAAAATTATCACATAAATGACTACACTGAATATCAGATTACCAATAAATACTACTGAAAAGTCTAGCGCATCAGTTTCCTTTTTTCTAATCAATGATGAGGTCATTCCTGAATCTACCAAGGCTTGACCGAGTGCCATGAATACCATAATCATTCCTATCAAGCCAAAATCTTCTGGATCAATTATTCTAGTCAAGAAGATATTGAATCCGAATGCACTGGCCTGTGTACCGAATCGGTCAACAAATGACCAACCTATACTTTTATAATCTGATTTAGAAATAGAGGAATTCCTCAATTCGATTTATTTGATATTTATTAAAACTACAACATTGAAGTAGGCTCAAGAGGTTTTAAGCAAAGATAATCTCAATAAACTTGTATAATATTATGCTTAGAAATTTGAAAAAATCAGCGCTTGCCACTCTATCATTAGGATTTAATAAGTGATAAAATTCATAGAAATTGAGCTGATAAACTTGATCTGGCATCAAAACTAGCCAAATTCTTCTTTAGCAAATAAAAACTTCCCTTCACCTAGACCCTATCCCGTAATGCTCAAAGCCGAACGTTTTAAGATACTTTCTGTCATAAATATTTCTGCCGTCAAAAATGACCTTGTTTTTCAAAAGTTTACCTACTACTTCCCAGCTCGGAATTCGGAATTCGGACCATTCAGTGACTAGCAGTAAAGCATCAGAATCTACCAGCGCCTCGTAGGCATCTTTGCAGTAAGTCACTTTATCAAAAATATAATGTTCGCGTGCTTCTTCCATTGCTACGGGATCGTATGCTTTGACTGTCGCACCGGCTGCTCTGAGTTCGTCGATGATCACTCCTGCAGGAGCTTCTCGCATATCGTCTGTATTCGGCTTGAAGCTTAAACCCCACATTGCAAAGGTCATTCCTGTCAGATCTTCCCCAAAATGTGATTTTACTTTAGCTGCCAAAACATGTTTTTGAGCATCATTTACTTCCTCTACTGCCTGCAACACTTTGAGCTCGTAGCCATATTGCCTGGCAGTTTTGATGATTGCTTTCACATCTTTTGGAAAGCAAGACCCACCGTAGCCTACTCCAGGATAGATGAATTTGTTACCGATCCGAGGATCCGAACCAATTCCTTTTCGCACCATATTAGCATCTGCTCCGACTAATTCGCACAAGTTTGCAATATCGTTCATAAATGAAATCTTAGTCGCTAACATCGCATTGGCAGTGTACTTCGTCATTTCAGCCGAAGGAATATCCATATAAATGATCCGTTCTCCACTCAATTGAAATGGCTTATAGAGACGCTTCATGATCTCTTCAGCACGAGTGTCATCCACGCCGATCACAATACGATCTGGTTTAAGGAAATCCTCCACAGCAGCACCTTCTTTCAAAAATTCAGGATTAGATGCAACCGCAAAAGGCAAATCTGAATTTCGCCTTCCTAAAGCCTCCCGAAGTGCAGCTCGAACTTTCTCACCTGTAGTCACTGGAACGGTGCTCTTGGTAGCTACTACAATGTAGTCCGTCATGTTATTACCAATCTCTTCTGCTACGGCAAGCACATACTTCAAGTCTGCAGATCCATCTTCACCCGGAGGAGTTCCCACAGCAATAAATACAACCGAAGCACCCTGAATAGCCTCTCCCAAGTCAATACTAAACTTAAGCCTGCCACTCTTGAAATTACGTAAGACTATTTCTTCCAGTCCAGGTTCGTAGATTGGCATAATACCATTCTTTAATTTCTCGATCTTCTTCTTATCGATGTCTACACATGTAACTTCTATTCCTACATCTGCGAAACATGCTCCCGATACCAGACCTACATATCCTGTACCTACAATAGCTATTTTCATCTTCTATTTATTTTGAATTATGGTGATTAGTTTATTACAGTGTTTATTAATATACCGAGCGTGGCGAGTGAAGAAGCTATACCTATCCAGGCAGCTGCGTTTAGTCTATCTTTTTGAGGCTTCATCGGAACTACAATTTCAGCGCCGGGCTCCAGGGCGGGGTAAAACTTCAATCCCAAAAAACTATACGTACGTCTAGCATCCCCATTGGCATAAATTACATATGATTTAGACCTCCTCGAGTCTTCGGTGAATCCACCAGCTTTTGAAATATAAAATCTTAGGCCTTTTGTTTCGATGTATCTCGCTGTAGTAGGGAGCAGTACTTCGCCCAGCATCCGTACGGTCTGAAGTTGTTTTGGAATCTGAAGAACGTCTCCCTCAAAAAGAATCAGATCTGCTTCAGAACCTGGATTCTGGAGTATAAACTCCAAATCTATTCCAATCATATCCTCTTCTTTATATCTAATTTTGTAGAGTTCAGAATTTATTCGCACAGAATCTCTCGAAGTTTCTCGGTCAGAAAAATTATTTTTTACTTTTTCCTCTTCAATTGTCTTGATCCTATCGCCCAATCGCTCAAAAAGTATAGATTCGGCTTGATTTTGATTTCTAGTTACTTTGGGATCAAGATTATATCTCAATTCTCGCAATTTTTCCTCAGTTAGCTCCTCCTCGCTCTTTCCTTCGTAATTGACGGTACGCCTCATCAATGAAGCTCCTTTAGGGTATGCAAACGGCGAAAGACCTCCTGCCCTTGCGACCACATCGGAGATCCGCTCGTTGGCATTTGCCATGGCAAAATCTCCAGGATAGACTGCTTCACCTGTGATTGTGATCAATTGCTCACGTTCGAAGCCAGGACTTCTACGAATAAACACATGGTCAAAAGCTTTTAAGGGTTGATTTTTCTCTTCTTCTGAAAGTTGAAGATTGGAGTTTATGGTCAGCGTGGAGATCTCCGCAAGTCTTCCGGAATTTGCAACTCTCACTCTTCTGGCTAGTTCGATAGATGAGTTTGTGGCAGACTCTAATAAGCCTCCTGCTCTAAGGATTAAATCACCAACAGTCATATCAGAGGCAAATGGATAGGTTCCAGGAGATCCTATTTCGCCGGAAATTTTCACATAATAAGCCTCTTGAATGTCATACCTACTTGGAATAAAAAGTAAATCTTCATTCTTAAGGGTCACATCTGATACTGATCCTTCCATAATCCCTTCAAGATCGAGCGATTCAGCTGCCAAGGTTAGGTCTACACTGGTCCTGTAAAGTGTAGCTCTAGTGACAAAAGCTTCCGGTTTTAATCCATCTGCTTTCTCAATAAGGCCTTTAACAGTCAAATCGCCATCTCCTAATGAGAATTCTCCAGGACGATTCACGGCTCCTGAAATCTGCACGCGGTTCGAAAATCGCTCCAGTGCCTCTCCTATTAGAATCTCATCTCCATCATTTAAGGAAAAAGAATCAAACTGATCAGATGAAACGTCGATCACCTTACGCTGATTATTTTCAATTCTTCGAATCGTCACCCGGTCTTTATATGCCAGACTGGTAAAGCCTCCTGTGTAGATGAAAAGATCATCCAGGTATTCGCCCTGCTTAACCTCAAATAAACCAGCTCTTCTGACAGGACCTACTATTTCCACTCGAGCCTGCACAGGTTGAACGATGATTACATCATTATCCTGAAGAGTGATATTGGAGAATTGGTCGCCTTTAGCCAAAAATTCATAAATATCCACTGTTGAGATCAGTCGATTATCTCGATAAACTTGGATGTTTCGGAAAGCTCCATTTTCATTTGGACCGCCGGCAGCATACAGCCCATTGAAAACAGTGGCGAATGAAGGTAACATATAGCTTCCCGGCTTGGTCAGCTCACCGACCATAGATACTTTGATCGATCTGATATCACCCAATCTAATCTGTAAGAATGTATTCGGATTCGATCCTTCCAAGCCAGAATAGATACGACTCAGACTAGTCTTTAACCTTGCCAAAGCTGCCTCAATAGTGGCTCCTCCTACCTCTACCGGACCTATATTTGGCACGAAGACGCGACCTTCTGGATTCACTTCCAGGTCATAGGACTGTTGTGACGCACCGTAAATATCAAGTAACAGTTGATCTCCGGAACCTATTACGTAGGATTGAGGAGTAGGCATATTGAGACTTGGACTGAAATCCAGGCCTCGATTATGAAAAAGTTTGAATCCAAAAATCTTCTTCTGTGTGGGAGTCAGATCATAGTAAGGATCTGCACGTCGGATAGAATCAAACATATCCTTGCCCTGCTCATTGTTAAATGTTCTTGAACCGCTACCAGCATCAGTTGTGTTTGAGTTTCCACCTAATGAGCGCTGTATAGAACTGATTCGCTCTCGCAATTTGGCTGCTTCAGACGCAGGCATTCCCCGCTCACGAGCCACAGATTCCAACTGATTTACAGTTAATCCACTGGCTTCTGCTCTTTTGATCAATTGGGCTATTTGAGCATCTGAAAGATCATCTACTTTGAGATTTTGAATATCCGACAGACTTTGCCCTTGTAAGGAAAATACTATCGAAACAAACAAGCCTATCAATACAGATTTTAAACCTAGTTTAAACAAGTTAATATTTTTCAATTTATGTAAGTTGGTGTTCTATTGATATTAGTTGAAAAAAACGAAACTCACTTATACTTTTTATTTGAAAGTCAAACGAGCTAGAAACAGCTTCGCCCTTTCGGTCACAATCATGCCTATCTAAAAGAAGGAAAGAGAAACTCCAGACTTTAGCCTTCTATTGTCCGCTCAAAAAGAATCAAACCTGTAGCAGTCAGGCGCTCTTCACGTAAAGTAAGCACTACCTTGCGCTCAATCATTTCCCCAATTCGACTGGAAAGATTAAGAATATAACCTTCGTTCAAATCTTCTCCTGCTATGACCACTTCTATGTGACCGGAGTCAATACCTTTGGCAATGTCACCTATTAAAACAACTTGACTGACCGCACCCATCCGCTCTAGAATTTGTTCCAGCAATTGATCCAGACCCAAGTATTTGCGGATTATTTCCTGAATGTTTGAGAAAAAGGGATGCTTGACATTTGCCTGATACGAAATCTTATTCTTATCATTCTGCTTTGTTAAAATTCCAGCTTGTGTAAGGTTGTTCAGCTCTTTGCGAATAGCATTGGTAGATTCGCCAAATTCCTCAGCCAAACCTCTTAGGTGACTTTGCGTTTTTGAATTCACAAAAAATTTAACAAGTAACCTCAAGCGGGTTTTTGAGGTTATTAAAGATTCAAGCATAAAAGTTCACTCCAACTAGTGAGTAATAAAGGTACTCATTTCAATGAAAACGTAAAATAAAAACCGTTCTTTTGGATAAAAAGAACGGTTTTTGAAATTATCCTTAACTATTACCCCTATACAAGTCATCTGGTTTTCTGCGAAATAAGTTTCGGAACAAGCTACCTGTCAGTCCACTAAATCCCCCAAGCAATAAGCCACTGATGGCCGTCACTCCTACCACGGTCATGCCAGAACCCAGCCCCATTAATTCTCCAATTTTGTTTGGAAGTGAACTCCCTGTGCTGGTGCTGATAAAAATAGCTTGTCCAAGCCACGCCAATCCCATTCCCAGACCACCGGCAAGAAAACCTTGAAAGCCACTTAAGCCTAAAAGCGCAGATCCACTACCTATCAATAGCATAATGACCCAATAGGGAAAAATCGGATTTAAGAAAACCACAATACCTATGGTGATCAGAATAAATAATATAAATCTCATAGTGTTTACTTTAAAATCGTTTGAAACAAGACTGCTTCAGATTCATCTTTTGTTCGAAGGTTAAAATTGAGATACTCTCCATTTGCCCAAATAGGGATGAAATTACTATAAAATTTACTTCCCGGATTTCCGGATTGTCCACCGGGATAAACCCCAAATGCACTGATCTCATCGCCCATTTCTACCACCATTCTCCAGCTTGCTCCACTGCGTTCACTCGTTGCATTGAGCATCCCTCTTCCTCCACCGGTATAAATATTTTTTACAGAAAATGAGGAAAATTGAGGGACTAAATGTTGAATGCTGGTCTTCTTATAGTTTGCCCAAGAATAGTCCTCCTCATTATTTTCCCATTCTTGCATTTTTGTCAGGAGTTCTTTGAAGCCTTTTTTTACATGATCAGATGCAGATTCTTTTGTCGGTGTAGTTTCAATATCAAAAACTTCATCCTGCGGATTATTGGTTAATAATAAAACAGTTTGATAATTGTTTGGACTTACAACAGGTGCTCCAAATTTTGACCATTTCTGCCAAATATTACCATAGGTTTTGTCCCACCAGATATAAAAAAGCGTTGGTGCTTTTTGATTTGGGTCGGCGAAAAAGTCCCAGCTTTTCAATTCGTCCAAATACTTTTTTGCAGCTGGGTCAGAGTCAAATTCAGTTCCGAGCAAAGCAATCATTACCGGCAAGGCTTCCTTGGCGTGAAGGTAATAATCGTCAAACTGTAAGGCTTTCATATCCTCTATAGTAATCCCTTCTTTTTCAGTAAGCTGTTGATTCAATCGCCTGTTCCGATAATGTTCATAACTATTGTCAAATACATAATAAGGATAAGAAGGGTCTACTGGATGCTGATTGGCAGATGATACAAAACCTCTTTCGGGGTTAAGGGTCGAAGCATTTTGCGCATTAGGAATAAATCCTTGCCATTCCATTCTTGGATCGGCACCATCCATAAAGAATTTTCCCTGCTCCTTCCATTTCAAAGGGAATTTTCCTTGAATTCGCATGGCGATATCTCCGGATTTGGAAGCAAATACAAAGTTGAGTGCTGGCGCAGCGTAAGAATCCAATGCGATGTTATAATCCGCAAAATTCTTAGCCTTATTCATTAAGACGAAGGTTTGTTGTTCATTCGAACCTTCGTGGACAGTCCACCTCAATGAAAAATTAACATCTTGTCGATCACTTCTAAAGGTGCGATCATATACTACCGGACCATAATGGGTGTAGACTACAGTATCTAAATATCGCTCCTCGCCTTTGACCTTAATCTCTTCAATTCGGAAATTTGATGGCCTCCATTCATTCCCGTATTTGTAGGCCTTTCTGCTGTCATCTTGAAAAGTGATTTTATACCAATCTCTTGCATCTTTGGTAGCATTGGTCACTCCCCAAGCTATATTCTGATTAAATCCTGAAATCACTCCTAATGCTCCTGGCAAGGTGGCACCCTTCACGGAGTGATTTGGAGTAGTCAATTGCATAGCATACCAAAGCGAGGGGAGATTCAGACCCAAGTGCGGATCATTTGCTAAAATCGGATTTCCACTTTTAGTTTTTGAGCCAGAGACCGCCCAGTTATTTGAACCGATTCCTTTCTCCGGTTGTGGTAATGGGTCTATGACCAAAAGATCATTTGGGTAAGGAATGCTGTCTGGCTTAGCAATAGCGAGTGGCGTAAAGTTCCATACTTTTGTTGCTTCGATTATGGGATCATTTTCTAGAGGAAAATCAGGATACAGCTTATCCAGCATTTCTGCACCAAGAATTTTCCTCAGATTCGAATATTCCAAATCTCGATCGCCAGCAAGCATATCTGACATATACTTAAGCAGAAGCAGCGATTTATAAGTCGTCCAATGTTCTGGTCTATAATTCAGAATCTTATACTCTACCGGCACTTGTCCAGGACTCAACTGATCAATGTATTCATTGACTCCTGCTGCATAAGCCTCTGCTAATCGAAGTGTTTCCGGATCATTATATTCTAAGTATTTCTGGCCTAGTTCGGCTCCATAGCCTAATCCTTTTCTCCGAGTCATTCGATCCAACTCGAGCGCAATAGGTCCTACAATTTCAGAAATCCTTCCGGCTGCGGCCATCGTCTGAAACTCCATTTGCCAAAGTCGATGCTTTGCCGTTACGTACCCTTGTGCCCGATAGAGATCTTCCTCATTTTCTGCAAAAATATGAGGAATTAAATTTTCGTCGTAGACCACCGTAACAGGAGCCAAAAGTCCTGTCAGTTCGAGTTCCTCAGCAGCTAATTCATCTTCACTGAATGAGTTTTGCCAGAAACCATGATTTGGGTCCAACAGTGGCGCTAGCGGAGGAACTGGCCCCAGTGGCCTGGAAACTGCTATCCCAAGCGCAATGGTAATTGCTAAAGCAATAAAGAAACTGAAATACTTCATTAGATTGATTGGTGGGTGATAATTGAATATAATATTATATGTATATCCGCAATTATACCCGTAAAAGACAAAAAGCGACTTAACATATGGCAAACACTAGCGTTGCTGGTATAATTGCTAATAATCACATAATGTAATCTTATTTTTTGCAAAACGAACCAGTGCACTGGTTCAAAAGGATCAAAAAAAATGCCCTCAAATTCATATTTGGAGCACATTAATGTTCTGTTCTTATTAATTCATGGCGATTGGGAGCTTCAACTTTTCCCATCTGATCACTAGACCTGGACTTTCAATTTCCATGGTTAATCTTTCTTGAGCATTTTCTTCCCAATTTGGTGCAACTTCAACTTTGAGCGCATCATTTTTATCGTCATACTGGAAATGACCGTGTTCTAAATTCCATTCCGAATTGAATATCACAGTCCAAGGACCAGATTCTTTTGGAATAGTGAATAAGGAATATTTCCCAGCGGGCAAGATTTTACCTTCTACCATCATATCTGAAGCCAAATCTACATACGAAGCTTCATTAGCTCCTGTTCTCCAAACGATATTATAGGGAACTAAGTCTCCCCAAAGAGTTCGACCTTTCACAGCGGGTGATCCATACTGAACTTTAACGTTTTTGCCAGAAATCTCACCCTTTCTTATCTCAATCGGACTGGGTCTGACTTCGCCGGTAGATTCTTCTTCAGGATCGATCAGAGGATTATCGGAGGTTTCTGTTGTTTTGGTTGAACATGAAATCAACATAAATAAAAAACCAGCCGATAATAGTGAGTTTATGATCTTCATAGTAGTTAAATTTGAATGTGAAATAACAATTATTAGATTAATCACCAAAAGTCAAAAATCGATTTTCTTTTTGAAATAAACGGATGACCTAAAAATCAAATATTATCCGTTTTCAGAAAGCTAAATTGGGTAATTAAATATCTTTTTATGAATAGTGCTGCTTTTCTCAAATGAACAAATATCCTAATTCAATTAATCTTTCTTCAACTAAATGAGATTCATCAGTTGGGTGATTGCTTTTATTTCTGTTTTACTCTACTTGAGCGTTTTTGTTTCGCCAGAATATTTTAAGTATGTAGGTCTCCTCCCTTTTTTTATTCCGATTATATTCCTCCTTAATTTTTTATCATTCGCAATTTTAGGCTTGGCGTGGCGCAAACAGGCATTTTTGCATTTAATCATACTTCTCATCGGATTCAAATTTGCACTGATTACTTACCAAATACATCAAGGGAATGAAAATGCGAAAGGATTGAAAGTATTAAGTTATAATGTTCACTTATTTGATTATAAGAGTAGAACAGAAGGAAAATTTGACTCTAATGTCTATACATGGCTACAAGATCATCCTGCGGATGTAAAAGTTTTTCAGGAGTTTTATCAAGATTACACAACTGCTTCTAGAAATTCTGTGAAGCTATTAGGGAAAGATCAAGATTTCTATACGTTCTATCAGCTCATCGAAGGAAATCCTGAGAAGCGGTCTTATGGGATGGCGATTTTCTCAAGGTATCCAATTGTAAATCAAGGGAAAGTCTTTGAAAATAATCATGCTAATGGAGCAATTTTTGCAGATATCCTAGTCAAAGAAGATACTATCAGGATTTACAATGCTCATTTGGAATCTATGAAAATCAATTCAGATGGACTGGAAGATATTGAAGGTGTCAAGGAAAATTATAGACAAACACTCGGTAAACTTCACCGAGGTAGTTTGGTGAGAAGTAAACAGTTGAAAGTGTTAGTAGAGCACTATTCAAACAGTCCACATCCCGTGATTCTTATGGGTGATCTAAACGAGATACCTTATTCTTACACGTATTTTAAATTGAGCGAGAAACTTCAAAATGCCTTTGAAAAGGCTGGGCGAGGTTTTGGATTCACCTACAACAAAGTGCTGCTTTTTTTAAGAATTGATCATATTTTTTCTAGCCCGGAAATCATACCTATTCAATTTAAAACACATCGAGAAGTTGATTACTCAGATCATTTTCCAGTTTCTGCCACCTTCACTTGGGAAGGTTTGGAGCTTTAGCCAATCGTTTTTTAAACTTTTGATCCCATTTCTTCTTCATGGGCAAAAGAAGAATCGGAAGCAGAAGTAGATCTGCCAGCAGCGCGAATATGAGCGATGCAGCGATCAGTAAACCTGTAAAGTGGGTAATTCCAAACTCACTGAATATCAGCAATCCAAAACCTGCAACCAAGATAATTGATGTCTGAATAATCGCCTCGCCAGTCTCCAAGAAAGTTCGTTTCAGTCCATAAATAAGATTTTTTCCAGTCATCAGCTCCTGTCGGAGTCTGGTCATAAAGTGAATACTATCATCCACTGCAATCCCAAAAGCAACTGTAAATAAGATCGCTGTCGTAATTTTAAATTCAATTCCAAGTAAGTACATCAAACCAAGCATCCACACTAAAGGGACCAAATTGGGGATTAAAAGAATAAAAGAAATACGCCAAGATCTGAAAAGAAATCCTGCAATAATCCCAACTAAAACAAACGCAAGCCCTAGGCCTTTGGCCATTTGACGAGTAACTGATTGATGTCCTTTATCTATCAGAAATGCAGTCCCGGTCCAACGAATCTGTAAAAATTCGGGGGAGATATTCTGATCTGTAAATTCTTTTAATGCGGCTCTTTTTTCTGTCATTATTAAAGTCCCAAAATCAGCTGATCGAGCACTCAATCTGCCAGTCTTGAGGTCCTTGCTTAATACTTTTCCACCCGCATCTCGAAAAGCTGGCTCAAGGAATCGCTGCATACGGATATATTGACCTCTGGATGGTAAGGAAAAAGCTCGAGCATTTCCTTGATTTTGAGCTTGGTTTAAAGATTTGACAACAGTCAATGGAGATATTATTTGGCCGCCATTGAACAATCGACCCACTTCATTTTCCAAGTCATTTAACTCTTGGAGCACTTTCAGATCTAACAAATTCTTGGCGTCTGGACCTACTGCCAAATGAATCTCGAGTGGATTGGAGCCGCCAAATTGTGAATCGAAATAAGAAAATGATTTTTGAATCGGATGATCTTCAGGAAGACTATCCAATAAAAAACCATTGATTTTGACTTGGGAACCTACTAAGCCAGAAATTAAAGTCAGTCCCGCAAATCCAAAAGCAATCAATCTCCTTTTTCTTAACAGCCATAAAAACAAGCTATTCAAGTTGATTGGACTTTTTAGCTTAGAATTTTCTGCCGTGGTCCCTATTCGAAATAAGTAAAGTAAACCGGGAGCGATTAAAATCACAGCTAAAAACATTACTAAAATCCCTAAACCAGTGGTCAATCCAAATTCTTTTAACGCAGGAATAGAGGTAAAATAAAGAGAAAAAAAGCCAAGTGAGGTAGTTAAAATGGTAAGCCAAACTGGTACAAGAAGCGATTTGAATACTGCGCGAACTGCTTTATTCTTAGGCACACCAGCTCTCAACTTCTTGATCAAATGATTGAAAAAATGAATCAGCGAACTCAACCCCACGATCAGAAAAATAGTGGGTTGCATGACCGACATCACATCCAAGGCTTTGCCCAAATACAAAATCAATCCAAAAGCCCATACGACACCGATGACCAAAATCACAAGAGGAATGAATACGCCCCACCAAGTTCTAAAAATCGAGGCTAGCATAACTAACATTAAGAGGATCGAGCAACCGAAAAACAAGCCAAATTCCCGCTGCATAAGAGTTACAAAATCGCCTTGGGCCTGAATCTTTCCAGCTACTGCCTTAATCTCAAGATGGGATTCTTGGGTTAATTGATTAATCTTAAAATAAAGTTCATCCCCATTTTCTTTGCTGATATTCTGTTCATTTTTAATCCATAAGAGTAGACTCTCTCCATCCTTAGAAATTAACTCAGAACGGAATTGGTTCAACACCTCCTGCTGACTTACTAGCGTTTTTGAATCTGACCAATCCAAAACCTCAACTTTTCGCATTCCGAAAATGCCAATTATTGGTTTTTCGAGATTGAGAATGGAAATCACCGTATCCACCCGATCGAGCTTACCAATGTCAAGTTGAAGGTCAAGAGCTGCCGCCAAAAAAGAAGAGTCTAGCAATTCTCCATTCGCATTACTTACTGCCAGTAGCAAATAGTCATTATCATTTTCAAATTTATTTCTGTACGCCTGGTAGAATTCAAGATCATCGTCATTCTGTGGGAAAAACTGCTCAAAATCGTAATTAAACTGCGGTATTGGTCTAAAAATCACAAGTGTTACGCAAATCAAACCTGCAACGCCAAGAAAAAAGTAGGCTCTTGATTTTTGAAACATGGGAATTCTTAAGTTTAATTCGACGCAAAATTCAGTCTAAGTATAAGTACATTAAATAGTCTTTGTTTGATTTGGGTTCCATTTATTAGTCGAACTCCTTAACTTGCCTTCATTAGAATAATAAGACAAAATTATGAAGCAATACCACGATTTAATGCAAAAAATCCTTGATGAAGGGGTAGAGAAAGAAGACCGAACCGGAACAGGGACACGTAGTATCTTTGGGCATCAGATTCGATTCGATCTGTCCAAAGGATTTCCAGTCGTGACTACCAAGAAAATACACCTTAGATCGATTATCATTGAACTGCTGTGGTTTCTTCGCGGGGAATCCAACATTGCCTACTTAACTGAAAACAAAGTCTCAATTTGGAATGAATGGGCAGATGAAAATGGCGATTTGGGCCCTGTCTATGGCTATCAGTGGAGACACTGGCCCGATGGAAAAGGCGGAGAAATCGACCAAATCAAAAATCTGATTCATCAGATCAAAACAAAGCCAGCTAGTAGAAGACATCTGGTAAGTGCATGGAATGTGGCAGATGTGGACCAAATGGCATTACCACCATGCCATACCATGTTCCAGTTCTATGTAGCTGATGGCAAGCTCAGCTGCCAACTCTACCAGCGGAGTGCTGACGTGTTTTTGGGAGTTCCGTTTAACATTGCTTCTTATGCGCTATTCACCATGATGATGGCTCAGGTTTGTGGATTGAAGCCAGGGGATTTTGTTCACACCTTCGGAGACGCTCACCTTTATTCTAATCATTTGGAGCAAGCTCATTTGCAGCTAAGCAGGGACATAAGACCCCTGCCTACAATGAAGATCAATCCTGAGGTAAAAGATATTTTTGAGTTTACCTATGAGGACTTCATACTGGAAAACTACGATCCGCATCCGCATATCAAAGCCGCTGTGGCGATATAAAAAGATATTTGTCAATTACACTCTACCAAATTGAATGCGTAGTTATTCGGGTTGAAGTATGGCACTACCAAAAAAATTAAAGCTCGAGAATAAAAAGTTAAACACTTTCCGATACAGGGCGGCGGAATGAGAATAAAATCGGTTCGAAACACCGTTGATCAACAGAAGTCTGAAGAATAAATCCTTTGTTCTTAATCAATTGCTTTGCAAGCTTTGGACAAGATCTGCACACTTCGTAGTTGAAAAATACAATTCATAATGGTCCAAGCTGTCTTATATAGGTACGCCTAAACCATCAATGCTGAATCAATTTCGTTGTGGACTCCGTATAACATTAGCTCACTTTATGATTAAAAAAAGGTCTGAATCCAGTGATTCAGACCTTTTTTGTTTAATTACTCAATTCGTATTTGAGTGTCTTACCTTTCTCAACAGCTGGTAAACCTTCTGTCATCCAAAGTGGTGCTGGCGCTCCTTTCAAATAATGATCAAAGAATTGACTCAATCTAATTGAAAGATCTTTTCTATTTTTTCTTTGGACTAAGTTATGATCCTCACCATTATATTGCAGCAACCAAGCAGGTTGATTCAGTCGCTTCAAGGCCATAAACATTTCTATTCCCTGGTACCACGGAACAGATCCATCCGCGTCGTTATGCATAATCAGAACTGGAGTTTTCACCCGATCCATAAAGAATAGTGGAGAGTTTTCGATATAGTAAATTGGCTTTTCCCAAAGTGTCCCACCAATTCTGGACTGAGTTTGCTCATATTGAAACATACGGCTCATCCCTGTACCCCAACGAATTCCACCATAAGCTGAAGTCATATTCACTACCGGGGCCCCAGCTCCTGCTGCTTTAAACATATTTGTCTGGGTAATCAAATAAGCCACTTGGTAGCCACCCCAGCTTTGACCTTGGATTGCCATATTATCTGAATCTATGAACCCGCGTGCTATAATTGACTGCACTGCCGGAATGATGCAATTGTAGGCAGACGGTCCTGGAAGTCCCAGATCATACTTGATATCCGGTACCAAAACCAAATAATCATTACTTACAAAAAATGGAATATTAATCGTCGATGCGCTAGGAGCCGGCGCTCGGTATCGGTGAATATTGTCACTGTTTCGCTCATAAAAATAAACCATTAGAGGATACTTCTTATTTGGATCAAAATTTTCGGGCTTGTACAGCAAGCCTTGAAGTGGCACTCCATCATTTGCCAGATAAGTTACCAACTCCGCTGAGCCCCAATTCACATTAACTTGTTGTGGATTAAGATCAGACACTTTTGTCAAGTTACTGAATGACAAATCCCCTAAAAACACATCAGGGTTCTCTACATAAGTCGAGCGATTCAACAAAATCGCATCTGCTTCTTTGGCCTTAGTGAATCCCGTATAGCTATGAGCAGTCATCAACAGCTGCTTTGGTACGGCTTTTCCATCAATTGATCCGGTATAAAAGCCAGCATCTTTATCTTGCTCATCAAAAGCCGTCAGCACCAATAATGCCTTTGGATCTATACTTCGCTCTTCTCGATCAAGATTCTGTCTTCTAAAGACAATTGACTCTTCTCTTCCCATTCCCTGAGTAATATTGACAGCTGCTGATGGATTTTTCGGATCTACACGCCAAATATCAAATCGATCATAAATCAAGATTGCTGCATCTCCAACAATCCAACCTGCATTCCCATAGCTCCCTGGAAGGGATGGACTATCGTGAATCTCATCATAGAACACAGGCAGCAAAGCAGTCGTTAGATTCATTTTAATTTTTGAAGCGACATCATATGCTACCCAACTGCTGTCTCTCGCATCATACCAACTCACATATTTTCCTTCAGGAGAAATAGAAGGAGAACCAGATGCATCCTTTTCAATCAATGTCTTTTGACCGGTCTTGAAATTCACTAAATATAAATCTCTACCAGTCTGAATATCCCAACTATAGCTTCTCCGATAAGGCGAATCTGTGTAAGCAAGACCAAAATCACGCGTCACTTTAGATTCCAGTACCACATTGTCTATCTCAAGAGTACCTAGCTGGGTGATTTTTTTAGTACCTAGATCGATGCTTGCCAAATAGGCTTTCTTTTCTTCTCGAGACCTTCTAACCAACTGCATCGGCTGAATTTCTGCATCTTGCCAACCCCAGATATCCAAGCTCACTCGCTCATCATCTAAAATTGTGGTATCATTTTCATAAGAATAGTCAACATAATCGGCAGCAACTCCAAAAAATAAGCGTGCTTCATCTTCTGAAAACTTCAAACTCTCGTCTGGGCTTATTCTCCCATTTTGCAAAGTTCCTTGGGACTTTTTTGAAGCAATTTCTTCTGTTTTTCCTGTTAGGGTTGTCGTTAAGAAGAGTGAATGATAGGGCTTCTTTGATTTGGTGGAATCATTGGTCGCCATATAGGCCAAATATTTAGACTGCCGAGAGAAAGTCATATCTGTGTAAGATGTCATTCCCGCTGATAGCATTTTACTTTGGCCATTTGTAAGGTTGAGCAGATAGATAGCAGCATTATCCAGCGTATCCTCCTCAGCTAAAACATACTGGAGAAAATCACCATTCGGTGAAAAACTATATGATTTGACTCGTTCAAAACTGTAACTAATCGATCCATCTAGCCTTCTTACTTCAAGCTTTGTACCGTCTGTTTTCTTTGGTTTATCAGCTTTTAATGTTGAGTCAGTTGTAGATGAGCTATCAGTTTTTGAGGCTTTGGCTGGATTTTCTTTTTCATATTGAATAGCTATCCAGCTTCCTGCCTCCTGAGGAATAGCGTATGATTTGACTTTTGGGATTTTGATCAAGCTGCCATTACTCATTTGATAGATAAACAAAGTGTCTGATGGCATATCATCCTTTTTAGTTTTTTTGAGCTTCAATACCCTTACAGAATCAGTTTCAGGCACAATTTTCCCCACTGCAAATGCATCGTCTGGACTAAAAACAAAACCAGTTCCCCGAGGAACTACGATACGATTTTCCGGATTCTTAAAAGACAAAATCTCCAATCGACTATCTCCATCCTGAAGTGAAATTTGGTAGCCTACCCAAACTCCATTTTTGGTGATTTTCTCACTGGATATATTCTCCCAGCCATCGTAATCTGCATGAGTAAGTGGCCTTTTTTGCTGTGCAAAGCCGATTTGAGTGGCAAAAACTAGAAAGAGAAAGATTCCTTTCGATAGCTTGTTAGTCATTTTATTTATTGTTTAACTTAAATTATTTTTTTAAAAATCATCAGGGATTAGATGAATATCTGGTTTTCCCTTTTACCCCTTTTCTTCATTTGACAGCCGTACTAACTGCTCAAGATTGACTTTATGCTCTCGAAATGTCTTCAAATAAATCTAAGAGGAAGTGATTTTAACTTTTAGAGTACCTTCACGAAAATTTTTGCTGTTCACTTTTTTAAAAGGTCTTATTTAATAAAAGGTGAAGCCTGAATTCACGATTACAAAAGAAGATGGTATTTTTTTTACGGAAATGAAGACTTTCATAATGCTAAACATAATTATACCAGATTTCCTTTGCCCAACCGTTTAAAAAAAAATCCATTTAAGTCGGCTAGGTTTAAGTCGGCTAATTATTTTTTATGATCAATTTAAATTTCCGTGGAGTGTAACTGGAGAAACTAGAAACCGACTTGCAATCTGGAAGTTTTTGTAGTGAATAATCAATGCTTTCTTTCTTTCGTTCTTTTATTTACCTCTCCCAAAACCTCAAAACCGGAAACTCTGCCTTTGGTATTCACCCCAATCAAAATGTTGACCCCATCAATCGATTGACTATTTTTATTTTTGAATAATAAAGGCGAATAACTATCAATCATATTTAATGTGTTTTCCATCCAAGCCCAGTGAGTGTCCAGATTCCCAGATATGTTCTCCTCAATCATTGAGAGCTCTTCTGTTTTTAATTCTGAAGCTTTCGAGTTGACTTTACCCCCAAATTCTTTCGGAACATTTTTTAATATTAGTCGATTGTATTCGACCGTATTTAATTTTGCTTCATTTAAATCTCAAATCCCTTGAGCTTTTAACCCTCTCACTGCAATTGGGAATTGATCAGCTAAAAAAAGGTAAAACATTAGACAGCTGAATCTTAAAAAAAATCACTGTTCATTTTTCGAATTCATTGAATCAATTTGAAAATAGCTGAATAAAATTTTCATACCTATAAAATTGCATTTAAAATTTACTAAAAGGCAATAAAAAAGTCTTGCCAGTGACAAGACTCTTTTCAGAATATAAACCCAAATATAACTTTAGAGATTAAAGTTCTTAAAAGAAAGATTAAAATTTGAGACACAACAAAACCCAAATATTAATTTGAAAAAAATTAAATATTCAAAATATTAGCCTAAGTATTATAACAAAAGCAAAGTAAAGTGATTTTTGCTTTAATTACAAATTGAAAAAAAAAATTGCTATAATTTGAATAATCCGTAATTTACGAGTGTATATTTTAGTGATAATCCAATTACACCCCAAAAAAATGGATAAAATTTTAGATGTTGACAATATAGACCTAAAAATTATTTCTCTTTTAAACGAGGACGCGAAGACCCCCTACACAGAAATTGCCAAAAAAGTATTTGTGAGTTCCGGCACGGTACACGTTAGAATGAAGAAGTTAGAAGATATGGGAATTGTTAAAAGTGCCACATTAAATATCGACTTTGCTAAGCTGGGATTTGACATTTCCGCATTTTTAGGGATCTACTTAGAAAAAAGTTCACTCTATGACAATGTGATTGAACGACTAAGAAGTATTTCTGAAGTAGTAAGTGCTTATTACACCACAGGGAATTATTCCATCTTTGCAAAAATAATTTGTAGAGATACTAATCACCTAAGAACAGTACTCGACGATATTCAAAAAGTAGATGGAATCAATCGTACAGAAACTTTAATAGTACTGGAGGAATCAATAAATAGACCAATTCAGTTTTTTGACAAGGAGAAATAATGTAATTAAGATCAAATCCAAATAACGAATTTGTGTATTTCTGTGAATCATAAATATTGGTCTCTCAAAAATTTCTTAAAAAAAAATACCTTTTGGACTCCATTATGAACTGTTTTATTCAAAATATTGTATGAAGATTAGAAATCTAGAAAGGATGCAAACATTATAATTTCACTGAATGTTGTAGACCTGTAGTTAAAATATAATTAGTCTAAATAACTCGCCAAACATGAGCAAAGACAACCGAATTTTAGAAGAGCTAACTTCCAAAGAATATGAGCACGGCTGGTCAGTCAATTATGAAGCTGATGAAGCGGAAATAGGTTTAAATGAAGATATCATCCGATGGATCTCCGCAAAGAAAGAAGAGCCTACATGGTTATTAGATTGGAGATTAAAGGCGTTCAAAATTTGGCTTGATATGAAAGAGCCTACTTGGGCAAATGTTCATTACCCAAAAATTGATCTCCAAGCACTGAGATATTATTCAGCTCCAAAGCAAGCAAATAAGTCTAAGAAGTTAGATGATGTAGACCCTGAATTATTAGATATATACAAGAGACTAGGCATCAATCTCAATGAGCAGAAGCGACTTCAAGGAATTGCTGTAGATATCGTACTTGATTCGGTCTCAGTTGCTACGACATTCAAAGAAACTTTGAGTAAACTGGGTATTATATTTTGCTCTTTTTCGGAAGCAGTAAAAGAACATCCAGAACTTGTTCAAAAATACTTGGGAACAGTCATCCCAAGTAACGATAATTATTATGCAGCGTTAAATTCAGCAGTATTTTCTGATGGATCGTTTTGTTACATTCCAAAAGGTGTTCGATGCCCAATGGAGCTTTCAACCTATTTCAGAATCAATGCTGCAAATACAGGACAATTCGAACGTACCTTAATAATTGCTGATGATGAGTCATATTGCAGCTACCTGGAAGGATGTACAGCGCCACAACGTGATGAAAATCAACTTCATGCAGCGGTAGTAGAAATCTATGCCGGAGCGCATGCAGAAGTCAAATACTCTACCGTACAAAATTGGTATCCTGGAAGTAAAGAAGGAAAAGGTGGGATTTTCAATTTCGTGACTAAGCGAGGTATTTGTGCCGGAGATTATTCGAAAATTTCTTGGACTCAAGTTGAAACAGGTTCAGCAGTAACTTGGAAATATCCTTCTTGTATTCTTAAAGGTGATTATTCTATTGGCGAATTTTATTCAGTAGCTGTGACTAACAATTACCAACAAGCCGATACAGGAACTAAGATGACCCATATCGGTAAAAACACAAAGTCAAGAATTGTTTCCAAAGGAATTTCAGCAGGTAAATCTCAAAACTCTTATCGAGGTCAAGTTCAGGTAATGAAGCGTGCTACAAATGCGCGTAACTTTTCTCAATGTGATTCCTTGCTGATGGGAGACAGATGTGGGGCGCATACTTTCCCTTACATTGACATCAACAATTCATCGGCTAGAGTAGAGCATGAAGCAACGACATCAAAGATTGGTGAAGACCAGATTTTCTATTGCAATCAACGAGGAATTTCAACAGAGGATGCAGTAGCCTTGATTGTTAATGGCTACGCAAAAGAGGTGTTAAATCAACTTCCAATGGAATTCGCAATAGAGGCTCAAAAGCTTTTGGCTTTAACACTCGAAGGTTCTGTAGGATAGGAAATTCCGATTAATAATTGGAAAATCTCAAATTTAAAATTTCAAACTATGTTATCAATAAAGAATTTACATGCCTCCATAGAAGGTACACCGATATTGAGGGGAATTAACCTGGAAGTAAAGGCCGGAGAGGTTCATGCAATCATGGGCCCCAATGGCTCAGGTAAATCTACGCTTGCTTCTGTCTTGGCAGGCAGAGAAGAATATAAAGTAACTGAAGGAGAAGTACTATTTAATGGCAAAAATTTGCTTGAATATTCTCCAGAAGTTCGTGCAAGAGAAGGTATATTCCTTGCTTTTCAATATCCGGTAGAAATCCCTGGAGTAAGTTCTACCAATTTTCTCCGGACGGCAGTGAATCAAGTTCGAGAGTATCGAGGTCTTGAGGCCCTTGACGCTGTCAAGTTTTTAACCTTGATGAAAGAGAAGATGAAATTGGTTGAGATCGACAAAAAGTTATTGAGCAGATCGCTCAACGAGGGATTCTCTGGAGGGGAAAAGAAACGAAATGAGATTTTCCAGATGGCTATGCTAGACCCTAAACTGTCTATTTTGGATGAAACCGACTCCGGATTGGATATCGATGCCTTGAAGATTGTATCAAATGGTGTCAATCAATTAAAGACAAAAGATAATGCAACTATTTTAGTTACACATTATCAACGACTCTTAGATTACATTGTGCCTGATTATGTGCATGTACTCTATAAAGGAAGGATTGTAAAATCTGGCTCTAAAGAACTCGCATTGGAACTGGAAGATAGAGGATACGACTGGATCAAGGAAGCGGTCGATTCAGAAGCTACAGTTTGATTTTCAACCAAAGATTCTAACTTATGAGTACGCTTATACAACAAAATAAAATCAATGATTTAATCAACCATCCTGGTATCGGATTTGAATCAGCCAGAAATTCAGCAAAAGAAATTTTCAATAAGCAGGGAATGCCTGCATTGAAAGCTGAAGAATATAAATTCACTTCAATTACCAAAAAACTTGATTCATTCCTCACTAATTCATTACAAGCAAAAGCTTTTGAAGTAAGTGTGGATAGGGTAAAATCATCGGTTTTCGAAGGTTTTGAAGGAGATGTTTTGGTATTTTCGAATGGAGTTTATCAACCATCAGTCTCCGATAAAATTAAAGAATTATCAATTTCTTCAATCTCAGCAGCCGCTGATTGTCCGATTGGGAGCATCGCAAAACCTGAGAAAGACATATTTTGCGCATTGAATCAGGCTTCTTTTCAAGACGGAGTCTTTATCTCTATTCCTGACAAAGTAAAACTTGAACGTCCGGTTTTATTTTTATTTCTGAATGAGGTTTCTGATGCCCAAGTGATTCAGCCTAGAATTTGGATTGAATCTGGAGACTTTTCTGAGGTGACATTTATAGAACAAACAGTTCAATTGAATGACTCCCCAACGTTCGTAAATAAAGTCATAGAAATAAAAGGAGGGATAAATACTCACCTTCACCACTATAGATTACAGAATGAAGGGAAAAATTATATCGAAGTAAGTAATATTGAAACTGATCTGTTGAAAGACTCCACATTTAATTCAGTGGTTATTTCACTTTCAGGCGATATGCTTCGAAATAACTTGACGATCAATATCTTAGGAAGTAATTCGGAAGGCAATATGTATGGCTTGTACCTACTCAATGGTAAGTCTCATGTTGACAATCATACCAATGTAGACCATACAGTTCCTCATTCAGAATCAAATGAGCTGTATAAGGGTATTATGGCTGATTATTCAAGAGGAGTTTTTAACGGAAAGATCTTTGTCCGTCAAGACGCTCAGAAAACAAATGCTTTTCAACAAAATAATAATATCCTATTATCCGAAAATGCTGTGGTCAATACTAAGCCACAATTAGAAATCTGGGCAGATGATGTGAAGTGTTCTCATGGCTGTACAACTGGTCAATTGGACGAAGAAGCATTATTTTACCTTCAGGCAAGGGGAATAGGTAAACTTCAGGCCAAAGGTTTATTGCTTTATGCTTTTGCTGGAGAGGTTTTGGAGCATATTGGTGATGACCCTTTCAAAAAATACTGTACACAATTAGTAGAAAATCGCTTAGGTTCTAAATTTTAAACATACATGAATTTCGATATCGAAAAAATTAGAGGTTTGTTTCCTGTGCTTCACCAGAAAGTGCATGGCAAGCCTTTAGTATATTTTGACAACGCAGCAACAACTCAAAAACCCCAATCCGTTCTGGATGCATTGACGGGATATTACAATAATGATAATTCGAATATTCACCGAGGCGCACATGCATTAGCAGATCGAGCAACCCGTTATTTTGAAGAAACTCGTGATACAATTAAGGAATTTATCAATGCAAGGGAAGCTGCTGAGATCATTTTCACAAAAGGAACTACCGAAAGCATCAATTTAGTAGCGGCCACTTTTGGTAGAAAGTTCATTGGAAAAGGTGATGAGATAATCATTTCTACAATGGAGCATCATGCGAATATTGTTCCTTGGCAAATGCTTTGCGAAGAAGTAGGAGCACTACTCAAAATCATCCCAATCAGCGAATCAGGAGAGATTTTGTATGAGGAGTTTGAAAATCTACTTTCCCCAAAAACAAAACTGGTCAGTATTGTACACGCCTCTAACACTTTAGGCACCATTAATCCTGTCAAAAGAATCATTCATGCCGCACACTCATTGGGAGCAAAAGTTCTGCTGGACGGCGCTCAAAGTACTAGTCATTTAGAAGTAGACGTTCAAGCATTAGATTGTGATTTTCTAGCTTTCTCAGCACACAAACTTTACGGGCCTACAGGACTGGGTGTACTTTATGGCAAAAGAGAAATTCTTGAAATTATGCCTCCATTCCTAGGCGGTGGAGAAATGATAAAAGAAGTAACCTTTGAAAAATCTACTTATAATGAGATTCCATTCAAGTTCGAAGCGGGAACTCCAAATATTGCAGATGTAATTGCTTTCAAATCTTCCCTAGACTTCATTAATGGATTAGGAAAGAAGGTGATTAAAGCACACGAAGATGATTTATTGGCATATGCTAATGAAAAAATGAGTGAAATTAAAGGTTTTATTCCAGTGGGTACCGCAGCAGAAAAAGTAAGTGTACTATCATTTAATATTAATGGGATGCACCCCTACGATGTGGGGATGATGCTGGATGCAAATGGAATTGCTGTAAGAACAGGGCATCACTGTACGCAACCCCTAATGAAAAGATTAGGATTGGAAGGAACTGTAAGAGCATCGTTTGCTGTTTACAACTCGAAATCAGAAATCGATTCTATGGCAGAAAGTGTTGCTAAAATCGCAAGAATCAAAAACAAATGAATAGCATACTAGAGATTCAAGACGAGATTGTATCAGAATTTGAAATCTTGGGTGACGACAAAGAATCAACAATCTACTTCATAATGGAGCTGGGTAGTGGATTAGAGTCTTTACCCGAGGTAGCTAGAATTGAAGATAATATCATCAAGGGATGCCAATCCAAGGTGTGGCTAATAGCAGAAGAGCAAGATGGTAAAGTTCATTATATGGCTGATTCCAATACGGATATCACTAAGGGGCTAATTTCGCTGTTGCTTCGAGTATTGAATAATCGAGTACCGGAAGAGATTTTAAATGCAAAGCTAGATTTTGTAGAGCGGATTGGAATGGGTTCCATAATCGGCAGTCAGCGGTCCAATGGATTTGCGTCAATGATTAAGCAAATTAAATTATTTGCAATTGCCATTCAAAGTAATCAAACTGTATAATCAAATGGAAACAGAGCAAAAAGAAAATAGCGTAGGACAGATTGAAGACTTAAAAGAAAAAGTCGTTCAAGCGATCAAATTAGTCTATGATCCAGAGATTCCTATTGATGTATATGAGCTTGGCTTGATCTATGAAATTACGATTTATCCAGTAAATAATGTCTATGTATTGATGACATTGACATCCCCAAATTGCCCCTCTGCTGAATTCATCCCTTCAGAGATTAAAGATAAAATCCAGCAAATACAAGGGATTAATAATGTTGAACTAGAACTCACATTTGATCCACCATATGCCCAAGACATGATGTCTGAAGCGGCAAAACTTGAATTAGGATTTTTATAAACAAACCAGTAAAACTTACAATACTATGTATCCAGAGGAACTAATAGCTCCAATGAGAGCGGAACTTTCGAGTATCGGATTTGAAGAATTCAGAACAGCAGAACAAGTAGCTACACATTTAGGTGCTGATCATAAGGGAACGACTCTAGTGGTAGTTAATTCAGTTTGTGGTTGTGCTGCGGGAGCTGCTAGACCTGGAATTACCTATGCTGTAGAAAATGCAAAAGTAAAACCAGACACCCTTGCCACAGTATTTGCAGGGAATGATAAAGATGCAGTAAACAAAATAAGAGAATTGACTCTTCCTTATCCTCCTTCATCACCCGCTATGGCTCTTTTCAAAAATGGAGAATTAGTACATTTTATAGAGCGTCATCATATTGAAGGAAGAAATGCCAAGATGATCGGTGATCATTTAGTAGAAGTATTTGAACATTTCTGTGTGTAAAAATTAGCCCCTTAGGGGGCTTTTTACTAGTTACTTTTTGAAAGTATTTAAGACTTTATAAGATTTAACTTTTGGTTAAATTTTATTTAGTTTGAAAGTTAATTTTTTAAAAAAAAATCGACGAAAGTAATAATTATATCTTCATCTATCGAATAATAGCGTGAAATTCTTAACGTTTTTACTAACTTGACTACTCAGTTTGGGTCTTTATCCAAATGGCAAAACAACTAAATTATTTATGTCTGAATCAGCTAAACTTTCCTATAAAGGGCAAGTATTTGAATTTCCAATAATCACGGGTACCGAAAATGAGTCTGCGATAGATATTTCTAAACTCCGCCAAGATTTGGGATTGATCACCATCGATCCGGGATACAAAAACACAGGTGCTACTAGAAGTGCGATCACTTTTTTAGATGGAGAAGAGGGTATTCTTCGATATAGAGGTTATCGGATTGAGGACCTTGCAGAGAAATCTACATTCTTGGAAGTTTCCTACCTTCTTATTTATGGAGAATTGCCAACTGAATCTGAGTTTGTAAAGTTTTCCAAAGCAATCACTCATCATACGCTAGTTCACGAGGACATTAAAAAGATTCTTGAAGGCTTCCCTTCCAATGCTCACCCTATGGGAGTTTCATCTTCTTTGGTTTGTGCGTTGACTGCCTTCTATCCAGATTCATTAAAATCAAATAGAAATGAGGATGAAACTAACTTGAGCATCATCAGATTGATGGCAAAGATGCCGACTTTCGCAGCTTGGGCTTATAAGAATGAGCAAGGGCATCCAGTAAATTATCCTGATAATTCCCTGGATTATTGCTCTAATTTCCTCAAAATGATGTTTGCACTTCCTGCTGAGAAGTATGACGTAGACCCTGTGATAGCTTCCGCTTTAGACAAATTGTTGATTCTTCACGCAGATCACGAACAAAACTGTTCTACATCCACTGTGAGAATTGTTGGTTCTTCTCAAGCTAGTATTTATGCTTCAATCTCAGCTGGAATCAACGCACTGTGGGGTCCGCTTCACGGTGGAGCCAATCAGTCAGTAATCGAGATGCTCGAAGCAATAAAAGCTGACGGTGGCGATGCAAAGAAATACCTGGACAAAGCAAAAGATAAAAATGATCCATTCCGTCTAATGGGATTTGGACATCGCGTTTATAAGAACTTTGATCCGCGAGCTAGAATCATCAAAAAAGCGGCGGATGATGTACTGTCCAAATTAGGGGTCAATGATCCAATTTTAGATATCGCAAAAGAATTGGAATATGCTGCTTTGAATGATCAGTATTTCATCGATCGTCAATTGTATCCTAATGTTGATTTCTACTCTGGAATTATTTATAGAGCACTTGGTATTCCCACTGAGATGTTCACTGTAATGTTTGCACTTGGAAGACTTCCAGGGTGGATCGCACAATGGAAAGAGATGCGAGAGAATAAAGAGCCTATTGGAAGACCAAGACAAGTCTATATCGGTGCCAATGAGCGTGATTACGTATCCATAAATAAGCGTTAATCCGCATTTGAAAGAATCAAAAAAACCAGCAAAAGGCTGGTTTTTTTGATTGACGAGGTTGTAAACGAACCGAATTTGACACATTTTTGAAGCCTGATACTACCCAAACTGGTTTACTATGATGATTACAAATTTAGAGGAAGCAAAAAACCTCACCCAACAGTTTACTTCCAAACCAAGCACTGGAGATTTGCTGAAACTTTATGGCCTCTACAAACAAGCTACAGAAGGCGATAACCTTACAGAACGACCAGGGGGTTTTGAATTCAAGGCTGCTGCGAAATACAACAGCTGGATCAACTTTAAAGGGACTTCAAGAGAACAAGCTGAAGCTTCCTACATTAGCTTGGCTACCGAATTAGCCAGCAAGCATATATAAAACCAAAGCCTGAATAATCAGGCTTTATTTTTTCGCTCAAACCAACTGGCGATTACAGATCCTGCGATAAGTTGTTGAATATGGTACAACATTACCGGAAGGAGCACCAATCCCAAAATAGCCGGATCAGGAAAAATCACCTTTCCGATCACTACTCCTTGAATCAGCGACTTCTTAGATCCACAAAATAAGGCGGTAATGCGATCTTCTAGTTGGAAGCCCAGAATCTTGCTGAGCAAAAAAATCAGTAACCAGACCAGAAAAAACAATCCCAGCATTGAGATACTAATCATAAAAAGTGTGGCTATCCGATAAGGAGAAAAAACCTCCTGGGCAAATGATTGTGCAAATGAAGTATACACAATGACCATGATAACGCTTTGATCCAGGTATTTCAACTTTGAAATTTGCTTAGCTATTCTCGGAAAAATAACTTTATGAAGTGCCAATCCTGCTAAAACAGGAAGAATGACTTTGAATGTCAGCTCAACAAATGTGGATGTGAAATCTATTGGAATCCCAGAGGCTTCTCCCAAAATTCCCATCCAAGCTGGAGTGATTACCACGCCAATCAGACTTGAAATGCTCGCATTGAAGATCGCTGCAGGCATATTCCCCCTGGCAATAGAGACCATCACCACAGCAGCACTTACTGTAGAAGGCAACACAGACAAATAACTGATTCCCAATCGAAAATCATCTGGAATCCAGAGACTGAACTTCAGAAACAGCCAGACCAAAGCAGGGAATAGAAGAAAGGTAGTCAGTTGAATCAGTAAATGAAGTTTCCAGTTTTTCAGCCCAACTCTAAGTTGTACGGGATTAAGTTTTACCCCATAAAAAAAGAAAACCAGTCCAATACCTAAGTTAATAATGATTTTCCAGGGAAACTCAGATTCTGTAGATCCGAAAGTGGGAAATAACCAACCAAAAAATATGGCTATAAATAAACCCAGTAAAAAACCATTGATTCCTACTTTGGCAAGCAGTGGTCTGATTCGAGATAAAGTCAAGAAAGCAGTCTTTTAAAGTTATCACTAATGATCGCTGTGGCAATCGCCACATTAAGTGACTCTGCCTCACCAAAGCCAGGAATTGTCACTTTTTTGGTCACTAGATTCTCCAAGTCACTTGAAATACCATTTGACTCGTTTCCCATCAAGATTACTCCTGGCTCGAGCTTAGTAATCTGATGAATATTTGCACCGTCTAAGAAGGCTCCGTAGACAGGGCTATTCCATTTTGTGAATACTTGAGCCAAATCTCCATAGAAAAATTTGACCCGAGTAAATGAACCCATGCTAGCCTGAATCACCTTAGGATTATAAAATTCTGCTGTTTGAGTAGAGAAGACTAAATGATGGATCCCATACCAATCGGCAATTCGAATGATCGTTCCTAAGTTACCGGGATCTCGTATATCATCCAGCCCTATCACCAATTGACCTGATGGAAAATCAAAACTCTCATTAGATTTCATCTTCACGACAGCTAAAGCACTATCGTTGCTCTGGTAGTGACCTAGTCCTTCAAGTTGGTTTTGGGTTACCGGGATCACCTCACAGGAAGCTTTGGAAACCTCCAGTTGATAATTGTCCAAAAACTGAGCTGTCGCCAAAAGAATAGCGACTTGAAATGGTGAGTTCAAAACCTCAAGCACACTTTTTTCTCCTTCGACAAAGAAGCGCTGTTCCGTATTTCGGAATTTCTTCTGATGTAAGGATTTAATAAACTTAACCGTATTTTTGCTAAGCATAAGGAATATTCGCCCATTTTGAAATCCCTCAAATATATACTTTTTCTTTCTTCGGCCTTGATGCTTTCAGCTTGTTCCTTGACTAAGAATCTGGAGGATGGTGAATATGCACTCTATGAAAATAAGCTCTCTGGCATAGAGAAAATCGATAAGGAGGCCTTGTCAGTACTTTTCATCGCAAAACCTAATACACGTATCCCATTGACGAACAAATCACTAGGAGTAAGTATTTATAGATTCGGCGAATCCTTTTATGACAGTACCAAAATAGCTATCAGGCTAGCAACCGCAAAAATTGAATATGACAGTATTCAGAGTTTGTTGACAAAAAATCTAAGGAATAAAAAACTTTCCAAGCGATCTGAAAAATTATCATCAAAAATAAAAGATTATGAATCTTTAATAGAGTTTGGGAATTTCTTGATGCGCACTGGAAATCCAGTCACTAAATTGGATAGTGCGGAGATGAAGCAGACAGAAATTGAAATTGATAATTACTTATATAATCACGGTTACTTAGATAGTGAAGTTAGCTTCAAAGTGGCCACCAATAAAAAAAGGGCTGAAGTCACTTATTGGGTCAATGAAAAACAACCCTATATTCTTGACTCCCTATACACGTCCACAGAAAATGATAAAATCCTTAAAATCATAAATCAAAACAAAGGCAAAACAAGTATCCATATAGGTGACAGATATGTCCAAGATGAATTTGTATCTGAGCGAAATCGAATCGAAGAGCTCTTAAAGGATAATGGCTATTTCATGTTCAACAAGAGCTTTATCGATTACAATCTGTACTATGACTCTAGCAAGAAAACTATCCATGCGCAACAAAGAATACTCCAACCAACTTTTGCTGATGCACATGAAATTTATACAATTGATTCTATTTATTTTGCTGTCAATCCGCCAAATACCGATTTCCGGCAGGAGGATATATTAAAGTCTTATCGCGGGATAAATTATAATTTTTATAGAGATCGCTACTCAGAAAAAATTCTTTCTTCTCGTATTTTCTTTCAAAAAGGTGGGATTTATAACCGATCAAACTTCATCGAAACACAAAAGCAATTAAGTAACCTTGATCTCTTTCGATTCATAAATATTTCTTTTGATACGCTTGGTACATCTCTCAATGCGAAGATCATCACCCAGCCTAATCAAAAATATCAGTTAACCAATCAATTGGGACTGAGCATTACCGAGCAGCTTCCGGGACCATTTTTTAGTGCATCACTACGGAATCGAAACTTCTTCCGTGCAGGCGAAATACTGGAATATAACTTTCGAGCGGGATTGGAGGGAGTTGCATCTGCGACAGATCAAGGAGTCTATCAAAGCCGTGAATTGGGGACTTCTGCATCCGTGATTTTTCCGAGATTTCTGATTCCGTTTTACCAAAGTAGTTTGCAAAAGTTCGGTAAATACAATCCGAATACCCGGACACAAATAGGATATAACTACACCAACCGACCCGAATATACCCGAAGTGGTTTGAACGGATTAATATCTTATACTTGGGCAACACGAAATAATCGACAGCAATTCACCATCAATGCAGCCGACCTGAACTATATCCGAACTCCTCAGATTCAAGATGAATTTTTACAAATATTGGTCGACCTCCAGAACCAAGGGAACAACTTAATTTGGTCTTTTCTACCCTCATTTATCAGTTCGATTTCTGCACAATCGGTCATCAATTTCAACCAGTACGGAAACTTTACAAAAAATCGTGCCTCTTTATTGAGACTATTCGCAGAAAGTGGAGGGACAACACTTAATTTCCTGAATGTCGCGGATAATAGTGTGGTTACAGATTTTGCAAATTTTCAATGGCTAAAGTTCCAGGCTGACTTTAGACGATACTACCCGATTGATGGTAAGCAAACCTTGGCTTATCGCGCTAATTTCGGGATAGCTCAACCCTATGGAATCAGTAATGGAATTCTTCCCTATGAGAAGTATTTCTTTGCAGGTGGGGGCACGAGTATCCGCGCTTGGCAAGCTCGACGACTTGGCCCAGGCAGCTATTCTCCTCAAGTCGGTGAGCGAGGTCCGTACGATTACCCTATTGAGCAGCCAGCAGAGATGATTTTTGAGACGATGCTCGAATACAGGAGAAAGCTGCTGGGCTACTTCGATATGGCAGTCTTTATAGATGCCGGAAACTCTTGGATGATTGGATTAGATAATTCACGCCCTGGCGCAGATTTTAGATTCAACCGGTTTTATAGGGAACTTGCGGTGGGTACTGGAATCGGACTCCGAATGGACTTTGATTTTCTAGTTATCAGGCTGGATATGGCTACCAAAGCAGTAGATCCTTCCCAACCAGAGGGGGATCGATGGGTGCTAGACAATGTGACATTTAGAAGCCCACTTGGAGTCAGAGGACAGACTGTAATCAATTTTGGTATAGGGTACCCGTTTTAATAGATTTTATTGAACCAATGGCAAGAAAAACAAAAGAAGAGATAGCTCAAATCTATCAGAAAATACAAAACCACATCTGCGAGGCCATAGCTACAGCTGACGGGAAAGGGCACTTTGAAGAAGACAAGTGGGATAGGCCGGAAGGCGGCGGCGGTAGAACTCGAATCTTTCGAGATGGACAAATTATTGAAAAAGGCGGCATTGCTTTTTCAGCTGTGCATGGTCCAACTCCAAAAAAAATCCTGGCTAAACTTGACTTGACAGCGGGCGACTTCTTTGCAACAGGCGTATCTATAGTAATTCACCCCAAAAGCCCCATGGTACCGATCATTCATATGAATATCAGGTATTTTGAAATGGAAAATGGAGTTCATTGGTTTGGAGGCGGAATTGACCTGACGCCCCATTACATCGTGCCTGAGGACGCTATCTTTTTTCATGAAAAATTAAAAACCACCTGTGACAAGTTTGATGCAGGTTATTACAACAGATTTAAGTCTTGGGCAGATGATTATTTCTTCCTTAAACATAGAAATGAAACTCGCGGGATTGGTGGGATATTTTTTGATCGATTAGAAGCCACTTCTGATGCCCATTTCGAAAATTTACTAGAATTTAGTTTGGCTTTAGGCCGACTATTCCCTGAAATATATGGGCATTATCTGAGACAGAATTCTCAAATCCAGTTTGGAGATCCGGAAAAATCTTGGCAAAATTTGCGTAGAGGAAGGTATGTGGAGTTTAATCTGGTTTGGGATGCCGGAACTAAATTTGGATTAGATACCAATGGAAGGACTGAAAGTATCTTGATGAGTATGCCTCCAATAGCAAATTGGGAATATATGCATGAAGTTGAAGAAAACAGTCCCGAACATTTTACACAAGAACACTTAAAAAAGGGAATTGATTGGTTGACCTATTCCAAAAATGATTGAAGAGCTAAAGGTTTTTGATGAGAAATTATTCATCTGGTTAAATTCGTTTCATGCGGATTGGCTGGACCCAATCGTATTTCAGATGACCGAGACGATTACTTGGATCCCTTTTTATGCGATTCTGATTTATTTTATTTATCGGGCAGATCATAAAGGGATCTGGTGGGTTCTAGCCGGAGCGGCAATCACAATATTACTATCAGATCAAGTTACTTCTGGATTTATGAAGCCTTTCTTTGAGCGCTTGAGACCTTGCCACGAAGAACGTCTGGAAGGAATCATCTATAACTATGGTAGATGTGGGGGTCTTTTCGGATTTGCCTCTTCCCATGCCGCAAATACCTTTGCCATTGCAACTTTCTTAAACCTTAACCTTAGAGATAAGCTTCCTTATTTGAAGTGGCTTTTTCTTTGGGCATTTATTATTTCGTACACCCGAATTTATCTAGGAGTCCACTATCCTTTCGATATCCTTTCGGGGGCAGTGGTCGGAGTCGCTGCGGGATTGATCTCCTGGTTTTTGACTGTGATTGTCAGACTAGAAATCTTAAAAAAAATATTAAAATGACAAGACTGCAAAATTTATATTCCTGCAATAGATTTTTATATTTTCTAAGCAGACCCCATCCAGCTATGTATTAATTTGGATTTAAAGGAGGACTCGTTTTTAGAGTTCTCCAAAATAAATAGTTCTTCAAGTCAGCTGTACCATTATAATTTTACAGTGAGAGGAAAAGGGGTATACTGTTTTCCTCTTTTTATTAATACTAATCAAAACCTAGAAATCTTATCTTTAGATTTGTAGACAGAATCCAACCCTCCGTAATTCGCTACTGAGAGAAATTATCACCCAGTATTTTAATAATGATTCTTTGCCCGACTCAAAATAATGAGATAAGAATCATAGTTCAAAATGACATCTCATGTTAATGAAAAGACTCCTACTTTCCCTTAGCATTGTTTTCATCGTGCTGACAGCTCAAGCTCAAGATTCAATCGACTATAGCCCGAATAGATTCAATCAGTTTAAAGTAGTTCCGCTCCCTGCAATCGGCTCAAAACCTGCCAATGGCTGGCTTTTTGGAATTGCTCCTTCAGCAACTTGGAGGATGGGCGATCCTGAGACTACACACCTTTCTAATCTGGTAGGCAACTTTCTATACACTACCAAAAAACAATGGATTTTCAGCTCGAGAAGTACAGTTTTTCTGAATGAATACGATTGGATTTTAGTTGGTGATTGGAGGTATTTCATCACCTCTCAGCCAACTTTTGGCCTTGGCAGCAGCAGCCCAAATGATCCGGCAAAAAACCCAAATCAGCAAGGCGTATATTGGGGTGAGCAGCAAATGGATTACAGCTGGATACGTTTCTATGAAACAGTATTGAAGCGAATTGGTGATTCTAAGTTTTACTTAGGCGTCGGATATCACCTGGATGTATTTTCAAAAATTGAAAATTTTATCGAGACAGAAACCCTTGACGACTTGAATTTTTCTCATGATTTCTACAATCAGCAATTGGGATTTAACACCGATAAATACACTGTTTCTGGTTTGACCTTTAATGCCATTATGGAAAATAGAGACCTTGCAGTCGCTCCTTATGAAAAGAATTTTGCTTTGATTTCCTACAAGGTAAACCCCTCGTTTCTAGGTTCGGATCAAAGCTCTTCTACCCTATTGCTCGATTACAGACAGTACATTAGTGTAAGTGAAAAGCGAAAAAGACACTTGGTGGCCCTTTGGGGATTTGGAAACTTCTTAGTCTCCGGCAATCTGCCTTACATGGGTCTTCCCTCTATTGGTTATGATATGTTTGGTCGTACTGGAAGAGGCTATGCGCAAGGCAGATTTAGAGGAGAAAGTATGGCCTATTCTGAGGCAGAATATCGATTTCCCCTACAGAAGAACAAAGAGACTTTTGGGGGGACGCTATTCGTGAATGCATCAAGTTTCAGTAGCCGAACCACCAATGAAAGACTTTTTACGAACCTGAATCCAGGCTATGGATTGGGACTACGGGTAATGATCAACAAAGAAAACCGTACTACCATTACCGCCGATTATGGTTTTGGCCAAAAGGGTAATTCAGGATTTTACCTGAATATCAATGAGACTTTTTAAAGAAGTCATAAGGCGTCTCCACAGTCAGAGACTTCTAATCTTTCTTCAGTCGAAACCTTCTCGTATTCCCTTTCACAATTGCTTGTCAACCGATTGATCAAAGCTGACTTGATCTCAAACTAGTGAAAACAAGTTAAGCAAGGCCTCAAGTTCAATCGATTCGAGGCCTTTTTTGCTACTATGCTGCGTTTCTTGCAGCATTGATTATTCCAAACATACTTCTCAGAATCAATCGCTGAAGGTTTTCATCAGGCTTTCCGGTTTCCAGCATTAGCTGGATCGCATACTGCTGAATAGTAATCAAAGGAAGTACAATCCGCTCGCGGATTTCGATAGACCTTTTGGAGACTAGGTTATCACCCATCAATTGATCCATGGATGAAACCACTTTTAGCTTCTCGATGGATCGCTGATATTCAGCAAACATGATTTCCCAAAATCCTCCGTAAGTTTCATTTCCCTTTAAATAGGCCGTCGCAGGATAGAAACATTTACTGAGTGATTGCATGGAGTTGCCTAATAGTGTCCTGAAAAACAAGGAAGAGTCATATAATTCCTGCAACTCACCAAGCTTTCCTTTTTTCTCTAGGGCAGCAATTGCCTCACCTACCCCATAGAATCCTGGAATGTTCTGTTTCATCTGCGCCCAAGAACCTACAAAAGGAATGGCTCTCAGGTCTTCAAATTTCAATCCTCCCCCTTTTCCACGCTTCAGTGGTCTGGATCCGATATTCACCAATCCAAAATACTTCAAAGGCGTCACATGTTCCAGATACGGTACAAACTGAGGATGATTTTTAAACTTTTTATAGGACTCGTAGGCCTCATTGGCTAACTCCTCAATCAAAGCTCGCTGGTCAAGGTTGAGGTTTTTCTCAACTCCCGAATACAGATGATTTTCCAATCCCGCGCTGAGCAGCTGTTCGAGGTTATAAGTACAAGAAACTTGCTTACCATAATTTGCCGAAATAGTCTGTCCCTGGATAGTCACTTGAATCTCAGAGTTTTCTACTTTTTCTCCCAATGAAGCGTAGAAGTTATGCATATTTCCTCCTCCTCGTGCAGGAGGTCCACCACGACCATCGAAGAATACTACTGCTATTCCATTTTCTCTGGATACTCGGGTCATTTCCTCCTTAGCTCGAAGGATTGACCAGTTTGCCTTAATGTACCCACCATCTTTCGTACCGTCCGAAAAGCCCAGCATGATCGTTTGCTTATTTCCTCTGGTCTTTAGGTGTTCTTGATAAACTGGCAATTTATAAAGTTGATCCATAATGCCCGGAGCTTCACCCAAATCATCAATCGTCTCAAAAAGTGGTACAATATCAATTGGAAGGCTTTCTTTACCTTTTCCTAAGGTCAATTGTGCCAATCGGAATACTTCCAAGATATGCTTCTTCGATTGACTGTTGGAAATGATATAGCGATTAAGGACTTCTTCCCCACTCTCTTTTTGAATCGGATCGATAATGCCAAAAGATTGTAACATCTCTACATGGAAAGGCTCCTTAAATTGATCTAAAGCAGGTAATGACGCTGTGGCGAAGATTTGCTCAATTTGCTCTTCTTCGGTTGCGGCAAAGGTCTTTCCTTGAATTTCGAATATTTCATCCCAGAGTGCATCATGCTTCCTACTGTCTTGTCGCATATCCATACATCCGAAATGGAAACCGAAAATCTTCACTTTCAGAATAAACTCATCGAGTATCTCCACAAATAAACCCTCATGATGCATAACCAAAGCCTCTCTTGCATTCAATAAATCCGCTAAAAGTTGATCTGCAGTATGATAAAATGATGATTCCTCAAAGAGTGTAGAGTAAAGTCCTTTCTCTACTTTAATGATAATTTCTTCGACATACTTGAAAGTCAGTCTTCGTCGAAGTTTTCGCATATCTCGATAGTAGCATCTCAGAATCCACTTCTTTAATCGAAGTGCAACTTGCTGGGTAGTCTCCCAAGTCACAAATGGATTCCCGTCTCGGTCCCCCCCTGGCCAAAAACCTACTTTCATTAATCCTGGGTTTTCCCATGTATGAATTGGGATTTCCAGTGAATTGAGTAGACGAATCATGATATCGGGTATACTTTGATAGAAAATATTCTCCAGATACCAGATTAGACTAACTGCCTCATCGTAAGGACTTGGCTTTTCCCGCTTCGTAAGTCCGGTTTTCCCAAGTTGCTGAAGGATCGAATTGATTTTACCGATATCGTCAGTTCGGATTGCATTTTCCAGATCAGTTATTATCCCCAGTACATTTCCAGGATAAAACTGTGTTGGGTGAGCGGTAAGTGTTAATCGAACAGAAAAATTCTTGAGCTTTTCGATTAATTCTGGACGCTTTTTATCATTGTCAGTTCGATTGATTAAAGCGTTAATCGAACCTTTACCCTTCAAATCATTGATTTTAGCGTAAGCAGCATCTTCAATAGAATCAAAAAGAACTACTTGGCGCTCCACATATTGGATCATTTGGAACAGTAAGTCAATTTGCTTTTGGCTGCTGGAGTCAGGCATCATCTCTTCAAAGAACCCTTCGATGATTTGCTTGGGGCTTAGGCCTTCTTCAAAGCCTTTTTGACAGGCTGTCCCCAAAATTGGCATAAGCGTACCCGTCCTGTAAATGTGATCAAATGGAAGGTCTAAAAATAAACTGTTGTAGATCGTAAATCGCTTGACGACTTCCGTATCATAGATTTTATATAGCATCTGGCGCTGATTTTATCAATTCGTAAATTAGCGAATTTTATATTTTTCAATTCAATTATTAATAACTCCATAAAAATTTATCCATTTTTATTCCATCTTTTTAAGAAATCGCATGAATCACTCCAAAAGCTAATTTTAAAGCAAGGAGATGAATTGCTTAGATTAAACAATGAAAGAAATCCCAATTCTCCTTACGCTGCTCGCTTTATTCGCAGCTTGCAATTCTTCAAGTACCAAAGAAATGACTATCCCCTCACCCATTTATTCTTTTCTAGTCGGCACCTATACCGACAGTACAAATCAGGGAATTAACTTATTGAAATTCAATCCAGAGAATAATTCATTAACTGTGGAAACCATCTTTGAAGGAATCAATAATCCTTCCTTCCTATTAGCCAACCGTGCAGAAAATCTGGTAATATCGCTGGAAGAAGATACAAGTGTCAACGGAGGTAATTTGATGGTATTTGGATTAGCCAGTGGGAAATTAAATCCTATTGATACCATCCCGTCCTATGGTGATCATCCCTGCTATATCGGATTTTCTCCCAAGGAGCAATTAGTTGTGGCTGCTAACTATTCCGGAGGCAGTCTGAGTATTTATAAATTGAATCCTTCCAATCAGCTCTCCCATCTTCAGACAATCCAGCATGATGGGAAAAGCATCAATGAGAGTCGACAGGAAAAAGCACATGTACACAGTACGGTATTCAGCCCAGATGGAAATTTTTTATTAGTCGCTGATTTGGGTACGGACAAGATTTATAGCTACGCTTTTAACCAATCGGACCATGAACCCGTATCGCTTTATTCCACCTTTGAATGCCAGCCAGGAGATGGCCCTCGCCACGTACTATTTTCTGCCGACGGTAAGACTGTCTTTGCGGTGCAAGAACTTACTGCCATACTGGAAATATTTGATTTTGAGGCTGGAAAGCTGGTTCCTAGACAAAGGCTTTCATTAGTAGTTGATGATTTTAAAGGTGCAGTCGGAGCGGCTGAGGTTCGGATTTCGCCAGATGGACAGCAGGTCTATGTTTCGAACCGTGGAGAAGCCAATAGCATTTCGGTGTTTCGACGAATGGAGGCTTCACAAGATTTTGAATGCATTCAAGTAATCGCTTCCGGAGGAATTATGCCTCGAAATTTCAACTTAACTGCAGACGGGAAATACTTGGTTTGTGCACACCAGGGAAGTAACGACATTGTTATTTTTGAACGTGCTAGCGATTCGGGGATACTTACACCCACGAATTGGAAAGTAGCTGTCAATAAACCTGTTTATATCTTCCCATTGAGAAATTAATCGGGATTTTCCCAGACCAATTCTGATCGATAGCTGATCGTACCTGATTCTATCACAAGCGGAGAATCCAGATTATTATGAAAAAGCTTTCCTGTACCAAGTCCTTGCGGCATGACAGGAGTGTAACTCGCTGCCAATTGGGCGATTGCATTGAGTCCAACATTGCTCTCTAAGGCGGAAGTCATCCACCATCCAATTCCTCGATCCTCGGCAAGCTTGATCCATTCTTGGGTTTCAAGAATTCCCCCCAGCAATGTCGGCTTAAGGATAATATGTTGAGGAGAAATCCGGTCCAGTAAGTCCGCTTTATGTTCAACTCCAATTAGCTCTTCATCTAGGGCAATTGGTAAAGGAGTAATTTCACATAATTCACGCATCGCCTCGATTTGTCCGGCAGCTATCGGCTGCTCGATACTATGAAGATCCAAACTTGCCAATCTGCCTAACTTCTCCAGTGCCTCCTGAGTCGAAAAAGCTCCGTTGGCATCGACTCTGAGTGTAATTTGATCTTTTGAATAGCGCTTGCGGATTTGACTCAACAAGGCAAACTCTTGCTCAAAGTCAATCGCACCAATTTTCATTTTGATACAGTCAAACCCTTGATTGAGCTTTTCTTCAATTTGCTCAGCCATAAACTCCTGACTTCCCATCCAGATCAATCCATTGATTGGTATCGGATCAGCGTGATCAAAAAAATCTCCGGAAAAAATCAACTTTTTGCCGCCCTGAACCAAGTCTAAAAGAGCAGTCTCCAACCCGAACCGAATACTTGGAAACTCTGGAGAAACAAGCTCCTTAAGTTTTTTCAAAATCTGATTGGAATTGGATTCGAACGTAGAACCTTCAATTTTTTGAAGTTCCGCTTCCAGATAATCCTCAAAATCAGGTCGATCATCTAAACTCAAATTGATCAGTGGCGCAGCCTCTCCCCAGCCAATGATTGTTGGATTTTGGGGATCAAAAGCTTTGATCCAATAAACTGGTCGAGTTTTCAAGACACCACGAGAAGTCCCTGCATCAAACCTGAAATTTAGAATGCGTTTAATCCATTGGAAGCGAACTGAAATTAACTTAGACATGGATGATTGAGGTTTTTAAATGGGAATTAAGCGAATGGCCTATATTTGCAATCTGCAATTAAAGACTTCATGCAAATCCCAAAGATTGATTTAAAAGCTTACGAATATACGCTCCCAGAAGATAGAATAGCCAAGTTCCCGCTCGAAAAACGGGATGATTCTAAACTCCTTCATTACAAAAATGGGGAGATTTCTCATTTACACTTTTACGATATCGTAGGTTTACTTCCTGCTGATACCCTTTTGGTCTATAATGATACCAAAGTGATTCCTGCGCGACTGATCTTTCAGCGGGAAAGCGGTGCAAGAATTGAGATATTCCTTCTCCAACCGCTAGCCCCAACTACTGTCATTCCTGAGATCATGCTGGCAACCTACCCAGTAACATGGGAAACAATGATCGGGAATGCTAAAAAATGGAAAGCAGGAGAGATTCTTACAGGTCGAGTCATTATCGGTGACAAGGAATTGATCCTTTCTGCAGAATTAGTAGATCGAGCGTCCCGACAAGTCAGATTCTCATGGAATGATCCTGATGTGGCTTTTGTCGATGTAGTGGAAGCAACTGGGGAGGTTCCACTTCCCCCATATCTAAATCGAAAGGCAGAGGAATCGGATAAAAATCGGTACCAAACCATATACTCCGAAAAAGAAGGCGCGGTGGCCGCTCCTACAGCGGGTTTACATTTTACAAAAGAGGTTTTTGATCAGCTAAGACAAAAGGGAATCCAAAAAACTCAAGTCACACTTCATGTGAGTGCAGGTACTTTCCAGCCGATAAAGACAAAAGAAGTGACCGAACATCCCATGCATAGCGAGCAAATCCATGTCACTGCCACAGCCATCGAATCGATAATGAAGCACCAGGGTAAAATCGTCGCCGTAGGAACCACGTCAATACGTACACTGGAAAGTCTCTATTGGTACGGAGTAAAACTAATTGAAGGAAAAGGGGAAGAGTTGAAAATTGAGAAATTATTTCCTTATGAAGACCATTCAGAACTCCCGTCAGTTGAGCTCTCGTTTTCAGCCATTCTTAAACTGATGCAGGAAAAAAATCTGGATACTATAATGGGCACAACTGAAATTTTTATCTTTCCCGGATATCAGTATCAAGTAGTCTCTGGATTGATTACCAACTTTCACCAGCCAGGATCCACATTAATCCTTTTGATTGCTACTATCTTAGGAGAGAATTGGAAAAAAATATATCAGGAGGCATTAGATAATAACTACCGATTCTTGAGTTACGGAGATAGCAGTTTACTTTGGATGGAACAGTCAGTCTCCTGACATTCCGAGTTTTTGTATCCCATTGATCAAAGCATGATAATAAGTTCGACCAACTGGTACTAGATCACCTGCGACTTTTAAGTCTCTCGTATTAATTGATTCAATCTCATCAATTCGTACTATGTAGCTTTTGTGAATCCGCATGAAATCTCCTGCAGGCAACTCATCTTCAAAATTTTTCAAAATATTTCTGATAGAAAATACAGCCTTGCGGGAGACCAATATGGTATAATTCCCATCTGCTTTTAACCATAAAATATCAATAAATTTTACCTTCACTAGAGAACCGGCATGTCTCACAAAAATTGCGTCCTTGATCAAGAGCCTAGATTTGTCCGTTCTTTTGGTCTCGGTTGCTACGATTTTTGGAGAGCCATTACTGCTTTGTTCTTCTTTGTTTAATTGTTCTCTCATTATTTAAAATTTCTAAGCAAACGGGCTGTTCAACATCTTTGTTTTGGATCTTTGGAAAAACCGAGTAGATCGATCAATAAGATTTGAACTTATCCAATAAATACGTCTTATTCATAAAACTATGAAAATAATATTGAATAATTTTTTATCACTTTTTCTATTACTCACTGTAATTGTGGTGATTCTATGTTCTTGTCAGGAAAAAAACGATCCCATAAACGGGCAAGTGAACATCATAATCTCAGGCCTAGAATTACTTGATCCTCTGATTTACCCCGCATCAAGAATCAAGAACGAATCAATTTGGGAACAAAAATTTGAGCATACGCTGGCATTGACTTTTGAATCGGATACTGGAGAGAAATTCGCTTTGGAAATCAATCCAAATGATTTTAGCATACCTTATTCCATCGCTTTACCTGTTGGAAATTATGATCTTATTGGAAGCTCAGTAATTACAGATTCTTTTATCCTGCTGCCGCTTCGAGTGGCTCAAAAGCTATCAGTCAATTCAGCTGTTCAAAATCTCACCATTCGAGCAACTTCTGATTTTGGTCTCTTTACAATTACCAATGAAAATCTAGGCACATCCCGACCTGAAGATCTATTAAGCAATCGAAAATTGGAACTGAATGGCAAATTTTACTATCGATATGCCCCTTTAAATACTGACTCTCCAATAAAAATCCCTTTGGCTAATGGTACCAACTCATTTAATTTGAATTGGAAGCCAAAGCCATTTACTCATCGGCACCTAAGTCTCGATAATCCGGCTGATCCCAATGATGTAAACGTATTTACTCCCAGAGACTTTGCGATAGATCAATCACAACTTTTACTTTCAGAAAAAGGTCTGCCAACCGCGCTATCCCCAATCATTCTAGCTGAGTTACCTAATTCTCAAAATGAAACTTCCGGTCTAGCATTCATTCAGGATCGTCTCTTTTCTATAAATGATGGTGGAAATAGTAATGAAATCTATGAATTAAACCCAGTAACTGGAGCTGTGATCAGAATCATCAGGGTTACAAATGCCACTAATAATGACTGGGAGGAATTGGCACAAAGCGACACACATCTTTTTATCGGTGATTTCGGCAATAATAATGGCACGAGGAAAAATCTTGCACTATTAAAGATTCCGATTTTCTCAGTTTTAGGTTCCAATGAGGTCATAGCTGAACAACTCCGGTTTTGCTTTGCTGATCAAACAGATTTCTCTGGAAATGGAGGTCTACATAATTATGATTGTGAAGCTTTTTTCTTCTCCGACAACCTACTTCACCTTTTCACAAAGAACCGAGGGGATGGAAAAACCAATCACTACACGCTAGATCCTTCACAATCCAATAGTCTAGCGAGTTTAAACGGTTCTTTTGATGTGAAGGGGTTGATTACTGCGGCAGGAATCGATAGTCAAGGAAATATATGCTTGCTTGGCTATGAAGATGCGGGATTCACCTCAAGATCTTTTGTCTGGCTTTTCTCCGGCTACTCCGGGACAGCTTATTTATCGGGAAAATCTACTCGAATATTTTTAGGAAGTCCATCTCTACTTTCCCAAACCGAAGGTTTGATCTTCGAAGCGGATGGTCAAGTAATGATTTCTGGCGAGCGGATTTCAGTCGGAGGATTAACCATACCAGCCAAACTCTCAAAAATTGATCTCAGAGGGCTTTTTTAATCAAAACTGCTAATTTGCTTAACATTCATTCGAATCACTTCATCTAGCTTCTCTGCCAAAGGTTTGAGGTGATACAAAACACCTTTGATTTTCGGAGTTGAGTTGGTTTGGATCGATCAAATCCGAGCATAGAAGAAAGTGGAGAGCGAAGAATAGGTGAAGGCTTCCTAAGCAATTCACTCAGAAAGATATTTTCAGACTCCAGTTTAGAAAGTCATTTGCTGAGTCGGTTTAATTCTATACCACTGACTGACAAATTATTTATACGTCTAACCGAATCAAAGATTGGTTTTATTCTAACATACCAGCAAGTGGATTTCGAATTGATCGGATTAATCTTCAATTCGATATCAGATGATTTTTCTTCAAAGGCTTCCCTGAAAAATTTGCTCAATCGCTTCAACTTATCCGGATTGAATCTGAAGATGGATGAAAATAAATGCGTAGCATGTCTGCCCGTACAAATTTCTAAAGTTTTTGAGGCGGCTTCGTTTTGTCGGACAAATTCGAATGGACTAACAGTAACCCAAACTGTCCCTGTCGTGGAATTTAACTGAGCATCGGAAAATGGAAGCACTAAATTCTCGCAGTTCGAAGCCATTCTTTTCTCGACCCACTTTTGGAGTTAAAAGAATTTACATCTTTTCTTTTGATACGCTCAAAAGCTGCTCAAGAACTTCAAAAAATAATAGTTGAGAACTTTTATTTGATTGACCTGTGAAATTTTCTTGGCCACCTGCAGATATTTCTCTTCCATCTGTATTCGAAGTACTCCATACATTTCCTTCCAGATCTAATAGGAGTGCAGAGAAATACTCCGATTCCAGAAAGAGTTTGGAATCAAGTTTTTGAGATTGACAGTTTTTATTAATTATTTGGTTTGAAGAGATTTTTCAATAGTTTGGAATAAAAAGGTTGAAAAACATTATGGATAAAAAATTAAGATTTTTGAAAATTTTATACTTTAAATCATTGATTATCAATATATTATTTATTTAAATCCAATGAAAAATAACTACCAAAACAAAAAATTCGCTGTACTACAAAAATCATTTCTTAAAAAGAAATAGAATTTTTAAAGATTTAAATGAGTTGGAAATCCAAACTCCAAAAGCGGGAGTAGTCAATCTCTTTTACCATTAGTATCATTGCATTCGCAAATTCTTGTTTACAGGTTTTCACCTGAAAAGGATATTCATGAGAGTTGGTTTTTGAAAAGTCCGATGAACCAAAAAAACGATCCAGTTCTTCCTTAGAGTTGGAATTAATAAGCACGAAATCCTTACGATTTTCGCAGGATTCAATCAGGAATTTTGCACTTGAAGTTTGAATAATCATTTCGATTTCTTGTCAAGAAATAAATTTAACAACCCAGACAATGAAATTTATACCCTGTACAGGGTATTTTTCAAAGAAATGAGAATAAATGAAAAATAATAATCAGTGATTTACAGTGTATTAAGCCTAAGCTTAAATTTGGATCGCATCAAAAGCTGTTTCTCTTGCTAAAATCGAATCTATTGGATTATATTTGCATCGCTCTGATGTACTGAAAAATTTGAATTTTATTGAAGATTTAAAACATGCATACACTTGGGTGGATGGCTTATTCCGACAGTGATTTGCCATTCAATTAATCTAAAAGAGTTCAAAATAATACACAGAGAGTTGGGTGAGTGGCTTAAACCAGCAGTTTGCTAAACTGTCGTACGGGTTATTCCGTACCGGGGGTTCGAATCCCCCACTCTCTGCACAACAAACCTCCAAAGCCTCCAAAGGACGTTTTTCTATGAAAGACGTCTTTTTTTGTGGATTTTATGGAGTGATTTAACTCCATTCTAATTTTTTATAAGCTACTGTTTCACAATTTTTTAGATCGGTCTGTTAGCCCCATTTTGATATATGAAATTGACGCATGGATAATTTAATAATTAGTTTAAAAACCCAAAGTTTTCAAACAAAGTCAAAAAAAGTCTACTCTGTGATGCGTCAAAAAATGGTCAAAATAGTGACGCTACAAAAATCGCTTAAACACCTGTTTTTCAATCTGTTAATTATTTGAACATCTTGATTATTAGGTTCGAATCTATAACCTTTAGGAACCCTCAGTCCCAACAAATCATGATAGAACGAAGCTTCGGGTTAATTTTCTTCTTGAAACAAAGTAAGGATGTCCACAAAAATGACAGGACAGTTTACACCCGAATTACAGACAATAAAAAGACCAAAGACATTTCTCTGATATATCCTTGGTCCATCGAAAGATGGGATATCAAATTAGGCAGAGCAATGGGCACGAAAGCTGACGCAAAAGAGCTTAATGCTTTTTTGGAGACTATCCGATTTAAAGTGTTGGAAGGGAGACGGACCTTAATGGAATTCAATAGCGAAATCACTGTAGAAAATCTCAAAAATATCCTTCTTGGCCAAACAAATGAAAATCGGAAACTGCTAAAAGTATTCGAAGATCATAATCAGAGACCGTTGCAAAAGAACTACTTTAAATAACGCGCACTATTTTTCGGCTTTTTTTACTTCCTTTTTTATCTTTTTTGTCAAAAATCAATTGAACTATTTCAAAAAGATGCTTTTCGAGTCTTTTTAAACTCCTATTTTGCTGTTTTTATTGGTTTGGACTCAAGTATACCCAGAGACCTATACAGATTGTAGGCGATAGCTTCCATCAGATTCTGGGTATGCATTTTCAGAATATCCCTGTATCTGGCACCGGTGGAATTAAACCATCTGTTTATGCTTCCAAATGTCCGCTCTACCTTAAATCTGGTTTTACCGATCAGTTTGTTCCCAAGTTTTTCATGCGCTGTCAAGGCTTGTCTTTTCTTGGCTTTATAGAGGATGCTACTTTTTAAGTTTTCGCGCTTTAATAGTTCTTCGTTGTTGTCAGATCGGTAGCCCTTGTCCCCATAGAGATGGATGTGTTCCGGCAGATCTGCAGTGGTCAGTACTGCTTCCGGATTGGCTACCTCATTCATATTTGCCAGAGCAGTGTAGATTCCAATGATATTGACCACAAATCTGGTCACATGATGTTTCTTATAGCTATACCGCATTTTCCCTGCCTTTTTTATCCATCTGGCTTCGCTTTCAACACCGGGATGTTGCTTCTTGACGAGTACCGGCGCCTTACTACTCGTTCTGCTGCTCCTCTGGGGCTCTTTCTTGCTCGGACCGATCTACCGCTAGTTCGTAGGCAGCTTTCCCTTTTGGTTTCAATGGGGTATCTATGATGCCGGCAGCTACAATTGCACCGGTCTTTACGATTAGTTTATGCTTTTCGAGTTGTTTGTTCATTGCCTTAAACAGTTTTTCATATACCCCTTTTTTGGTAAGTTCTGTCCTGAAACGACTAATCACGCTGTGGTCAGGAACGGAATTATCCAGGCTGATGCCCACAAAACGACTAAAAGAAATGCTGTCATTTACCCGATCTTCGACCTCATAGTCGCTCAGACCATACCAGGTTTGCAGAAGAGTCATCTTAAAAAGAACGATTCCTTCATAGGAAGGGTGGCCTATGGCGCTTTCGCCTTTTTGATACTGTGTGTTGATGCTATTGGAAACTGGTCGCCAATCAATTAGTTGATTGATCTGATTGAAAAATTCCTGTTTGATTTTTCTCTTTTGAACCATATAGTCCGCAAAGCCCAGTTTCTGTTCGTTTTTCATACGCTAACACACATAAAAAACTAAGAAAAAAACCACCATAAAAACTTATATATTAATTATTACTGGCGTCAGAGTAAAACTAAAACTCTGAAAAAATATGCTCCAGTTAGCTCAAAATGAACATTTCAACGCCTTTCTGAAAACTACCCCCCTTTTGAACCATCAATGATACATCACCTAGGGAGATACAGGGAAATTTCCAAATACTCATTTCTAAGCCGATTAATTTCCATAAACGAAATTTTGTCGGACGCCAGTA
>Ga0209390_10000388_pt1 | contig 85383 bp, 68 predicted proteins | sample BON01_FD_187212 | JGI IMG/M metagenome (GOLD analysis project Ga0209390, IMG submission 187212) | Freshwater microbial communities from Lake Bonney liftoff mats and glacier meltwater in Antarctica - BON-01 (SPAdes) (version 2) | ecosystem: Environmental > Aquatic > Freshwater > Ice > Glacier... | reverse complement strand
ATTGCTCCTATCACGCCATAATCCTGCGCAAAAGCCACCAAATTACCCTGCATCCAGATTCAGTGCCGGTAGGAGCCAACACCTATAGGCTGGAAATCTATCGATTAGGGGGTTTATAATTCCTAACCTCTAAGGTTAAGCCTTAATCCCCTCACTAAGCGGTATCACAATCGTGGCACCGCTCCCTAGATCACCCCGCACCAGATACCCCATAAGAAACCCGCCAGCCAACCCTGCAGCAGCGCCTAGCCAGTAGGACCGCTCAGAGGCATGTATCAGGCGCTTTGTAAGGATAGACCATGACCTAGTTTACGGACGGGCTCGAAGTGTACGCGACCCGCTGTAAGGCTTGCCAAACTGCGCACAAACTGCGCACAAACTGCGCACGGGGTTTGATGGGCTGGGCGTCTATACAAGGTTTACTCATTCGTTGCGAACTGTGCGCATGCCGCTGTTAGTAATCTGTTTAATCTTGGAAGGCACCTGGTTGGTGCTCAGCATTACCGTGCCCTCAGGACCAGTGCGTTCAATGAGTGGAGCAGGGCGATAGCTTGAGAATGGTTGGCCGATTCCTTTAGCCCCGAACGGCACAAAGATCGACGTGATCAGCATGATGGGCCACACCATCAATGCAGTGAAGGCGCTGGACAAAAAGGTTACGTTGTCGCTGGCCAGTGCGCGCCCGCGTACAGCGAAAGCCTGAATTATTACTTGACTGCCTGAAGATTCAGATAGCGTTTTTGTGGACGTACCGAATCGTCGGTGTAACACTGGCCTGTTGGCGCATATTCAAGCACCTTGCCATCTTTGACATAGAAGATGTTGTTGCAAACCACGCGGTTGCTGGTGCAGGTCGAAAAGGTTGTGGCATTGACGGTTCTCCCGCCACCAGCGTAAGCCGATCCAGAGCCAAAGCATCGAGCAACATCAGCACCATTTGCATAGTTACGAATCTCAATGCCGCTGCTTGAGACTGTTCGATACATCGGAAACGTAAGAAACAAGCTGTGGGTATCAAGCGCCTCAACCGGCATGCCGACCCACGCGTCCAAGTCTTGCTGCCGAACCGTGGCACACCCCGCCATCATCAAGCAGACCACGGCAATCAGAAAAGTTACAGTTTTCACAGTCATTCTCCTTGAGTAGAAACCCGCATCGTAAAGCAGCGCAACCCAACAGCCAACCGGCTTTTTGGCCCCAAAGGAAACCTTATGTCAAACGCACTTCTCGCTTTTGCTGCCGGAGCAGGCAGCGGCTACCTGAATAAAAAGCGGCAAGACACGCTGGACGAAGAGCGCCAAGCCGACCGCGCCATGCGTCAGCAAGAGTTTGACGCCCGCATGGCGGAGGCCAACGATGCCAAAGCCATGAGGCTGTCCCTGGCTGCCGCAACCCGGCCGACGCAGGTGCAGGCCGGTTCCGGGGGCATGCTCAAGTCGGATGCCATGGACAACCGCGACGTGGGGCGGCAAAACCACGGGCAGCACCATGCAGTCTCAGGGCGATAGTGACGCGGAATTTGCCGCAAAGTGCCGTAGATGGTACTGATCCTACTTGCAGAAGACAGCACGGATATTGCAATTACAGTCAGCGACTCGGTGGAACAGAGCCTACGCGCAGAAGACAGCACACTGATTGCCCATGCGCCAAGCGGTATCGCACTCGTGGCACCGCTCCCTAGATCACCCCACACCAGATACCCCAGAACAAACCCGCAGCCAAAATCACGTGAGCGCTCCAAATTACGCCTAATCGCTAAATGCTGGGATATCAGATCTGAACTCCCTCCGTCAGCGGTATAACAATCACCTGGTCGATTGAGCTATACATCACCAGCGCGCCGACTGCGAAACCGATCATAAACCCCAGCGCCATACTAATGGCGATTAGGCGAAGCGCGGAACGTCTTATCCGTTTGTCTATGTCTTTCATGCGGAACGTTTAGCGGGTCCAGGTAACACCATGACAACACCATTGCGATTTAAGTTAGTGGTCCCTAACCCTGTAAGCCATTATAGGTGGTCCGCCCTTCAGGATTTGAACCTGAGACCTTCCCCTTAGGAGGGGGACGCTCTATCCAGCTGAGCTAAGGGCGGAAAACAGGGTGCGGATTATTCCGGTTTGGTCTGTGTATGGCAACCCGCTATTTTATCAGTCGGTATTCTGTATACACCGGGTTATGCATTTCCTTGAGGTAGCGCACTGGGAGCCATGGGTACAGGTTGGGCACACCGCTTTTGTCGATGTACCAGCTTTTGCAGCCGCCTGTCACCCAGGTGGTGGACTTGATGGCCTCGCGCATTGCCGCGTTGTATTCATCGTAAGCGGATTGGCTGGCGGCAATGGCGGCGAGGCCGTCCGCCTTCATGCGGTCTAGCATGCTGATGATGTAATCGGTCTGGTGTTCGGAAATGGCGATCAGGGACAGGTTGCCGACGGGGCCGGTGGGGCCCTCCAGCATCCAGAAGTTCGGGAATCCGGGCATGGCGACTGCGCGATGTGCGCGGGGTGCGCCGTCCCAAGAGTGTTCAAGGTCGACACCATTCTCGCCGGTCACGCGCGTCGGTAAAATGAACGCGGTTGCATTAAAGCCGGTAGCCAGCACCAGCGCATCGAACTCGCGCAGCTTGCCATCAACGGTGCGTACGCCATTGGGTTCGATGTTGGCAATAGCGTCGGTCACCAGTTCTGAATGTGGGCGAGAGAGCGCGGGGTAGTAGTCCGAGCAAAAAATCATGCGCTTGCAGGTGGCCTCATAGTCGGGCGTGAGTTTGGCGCGCAGCTCAGGGTCCGGCACACAGTCTTCCAGGTGCTGCAGGCAGACACGGGTCATCCAGCGCTGCATTCTTTTATTACCGACGGTAGCGGCGCTGAACGTGCGCACCAATAGCTGGAAGTACCAGTGGTAGATAAAGCGCTGCATAAACGGAAAGGCAGACAAAAATTGGTTCCAGGTTTTCGAATACGCCTTCTGGGGTAGCGGTGATATCCAGTGCGGGGTGCGCTGGAATACCGACATCTCGGAGACCTGGTCGGCGATGGCTCCTACAATCTGGCACGCGGTAGAACCGGTGCCGATAACGCCAACGCGCTTGCCGGTCAGGTCGACAGAGTGGTCCCAACGGGCGGAGTGAAAGGCATCGCCCGCGAAACTATCCAGGCCTTCAATGTCGGGATAAACCGGTTGATGCAATATGCCGGTGGCGCTGATGACGATATCAAACTGTTCGTGTTCGCCGCTGCTTGTTGTCAAATGCCAACACGGCGCCTCGTAGCGTAAGTCGGTTACAGCGGTATTAAATTTTACTTTTTCGGTGACGCCGAAATCACGGGCAACCGTTTCCATGTAGGACTGGATGTCAGGTCCGTAGGAATAGCGGTGCGACCAGTCGGCTTTAAGGGCAAAGCTGAATGAGTACCAGCGCGAGGGCACATCACAGGACAGTCCGGGATAGGTGTTTTCTCGCCAAGTGCCACCCACTTTGTTGCTCTTTTCGTAAACCGTGAGGTCTGTGTATCCGGCTTTTTCCAGCTTTACGACGGCGGCAATGCCCGACATGCCCGCGCCGACAATTGCAATACGCGGCTGTCGACCTGTCACAGCCCAGGGTTGGCCGCGAGGTTGGGGCGCAGTGTTTTCGGGTGGATTCATGGGTGCAACCTTGTTATGCAGTGACATTATGTGCGGTGCTGTCGAGATTCTCGGTGCTGTCGTATCACCGATTATAGGGGCTGTAAACGCGTGCTTACAGCGTTATCTGCCGGGCGCAGAAGGCGTGCAATAGCACCTTCGCTGACCACCACTAATTGATCAGCATTGCTCGTATGACTTTATGCAGTAGTCGTTTTTGTCGGGCAATATTCTCGGGCTCCAGTAAATCGCCTTCTGCAAGGGCGGCAAAGGCGCGCTGCGATAAAAAGTAACCGGTCGTGAGGTTGAACATGGCGATGAGGTTCAGTGCCAATGTTGCCCTGTTGTCTGCACTGTCTGCCGCGCTATTTTCTGCGCTTTCTTCTGCGCTACCGTCTGCACTGCCTCCGGCATTAGCGCCGCCAAACTCTTCGAGGCTTTGCATGCCCTGATTAAAGAGTTTTTCCAGCCAGGAATTCATTAATTGATTGCCCACCGAATTACTGTCGCCTTGCATCGCGCGCTGAAACAGCGATGCTATCTTCGGATGTGCCAGCAGCAAGTCGGTGATGATAGAGGGGAGGTTGGTGTACTCCCTCAGGCTGGACGCCTTATCCATGTGTTCCGATAGTGCTTGCGCCATGGGATTGAGCGCTCGAAATAGCACCGCTTCATACAGCGCCTGCTTGCCGGCAAAGTGGTTGTAAAGTCCGGGTTCCTTGATGTCTGCGCCTGCCGCGATAAGCCGCAGGCTGGTACCGTCATAGCCGCGGGTGGCGAACAGGTCCTCGGCGACATCGAGAATGCGTTGTGCCGTGCGTTCGCCCTTGGTTATTGCGGCCGGTTTGTCCGTGTCGATCAGCATAAATTATCAGTCGATTGCTAAATAACAGGCAAAAAATAGCACAAAGCCCTTCATTTTTCGATTAGAAGCCATTTATACTGCAAAAAAATTAATGAATGATAATTTATGTAGGTGGCAAAGACGCCACATAGATTTCACATAGAGGCGGCAGAGAAATGGCTGTGAGGCGAAAGATCACTGAGCTGGTCAATACAGACGCGTCACTGATTAGCCGCCGCTGCTGGTCAGATCCAGATGTCTATGCGCTGGAAAAAATCGGCATATTCGGTAAATCCTGGCTGTTCCTCGGGCATGAATCGCAGATTAAGTCGCCGGGCGATTTTGTGCAGGCTTATATGTGCGAAACCCCGATCATTCTGTCGCGTGGCGAAGATGGCGGCATTTACGCCAACATCAACAGCTGCAGCCATCGCGGGCTTCCGGTATGCCGCTCTGACCACGGCAACACCCAGCGTTTTGTCTGTCCCTACCACAACTGGTCGTACACGGTGGAGGGCGATCTGGTCACCATTCCGCAGGAGAGTGAGCTGGAGCACAAGCCGGACAAAAGTCAGCTCGGCCTCAAGCGTGTGCCGCGAGTGGAGTCCTGGCGCGGCCTGGTGTTTGGCAGTTTCGATGAAAGCATTATGCCGCTGGCTGAGTATCTGGGCGATATGCGCTTTTATCTGGATGCCTTTCTTGACCGCTTTCCCGCAGGCATCGAGTTTATGGGCGCGCCGCAGCGCTGGTTGCTCCACGCCAACTGGAAACTGCCGGTAGAGAATCAACTCGGGGATGTGAACCATGGCGCCTTTCTGCACAGCGCCATTATTCCCCGCGAAGCGCAGGATATTATCGAGAAGCTGGGGCATAGCGTGGTGACCACACCGGGTCATGGCGCGACGTTTCGCCTGATGCCGGAAGACGCCCCGGTCGATGATGTTGCGTGGGGTATGGAAGCGGTGGGGTCGATATTCGGCGGGGACGAGGTGCAGAATTATCTCAGAGAGATTCAGGCGCAAGCCGCCGAGCGGGTAGGGCCGTTGCGTGCGCGCATGAAGGGCCTGACCTATGGCATCTATCCCAATTTGTCGTTCCTCTGGTCCAACACGTCGTTCAAGGTGTCTCACCCCAGAGGGCCGGGCAAGGTGGAGTATTGGTCGTGGGCGGTCGTGCCCGCCGATGCGCCAGATGCGATCAAGAAAATCCTGCGCACCAACTACAGTTCGTTTTTTGGGCCTGCAGGGATTCTTGAGCAAGAGGATGCCGAGGTGTGGACCCAGCAGTTCATCGGATCCAACATCGATTTTGCCGATGACAGGCCCTACTACTATGGCTTGGGTCTGGGTGAAGAAAAAACCCATCCGGACATGCCGGGGTTGGTGAGTGTGACGGCCAATGAATTTTATGCCCGCCACTTCTTCACCCGCTGGCGCAATGAACTGATGGCCGTGGAGGGCGAGTTATGAGCACGCTGTCCGTTGAGGCGTCGCTGCAAGAGCAGCGGCAGTTGGAGCGCTTTTATTTTCACGAGGCGCGGCTGCTCGATAATCGCCAGTATCTGCAATGGATGACACTGCTCAGTGAGGATATTTCCTACGTGATACCGTCGCGGATCAATGTGCCCGTGAACAATCGCGAGCGCGGGCACGAGGGGATGCTGGCTGTTGAGCGCGAGCTGGAGGGCGAGGATTCGCTGGGGTGTCCGTTGCGCGAGGAAAACTACCTGCTTTTGAATTTGCGCGCCGAGCGCGCTTACAAAATCAATTCCTGGTCCGAGAGTCCGCCGGCGCGTACCCGCCGCCTGGTGGGCAATATCGAATTAATGGCGCGCGAGGGCAATCGTTGGTCGGTGCTCAGTAACTTTCATCTGTACTACGCGAGGCCCGGCGCTGATAACGTCATCTACAGTGGTCAGCGCCGCGACATTCTGCAATTGCACGAGGGTAAGTTCACCCTCTGTCGTCGCGAGGTGGTGTTGGATTACGCCACTATTGAGTTGCCGACGCTGGGATTGTTTTTTTAGCGGCAATCAGTCCCTGCGCTATTGCATTCCATTGGCGTGCATATCACTCTAGGAAGCTCGCTGGCGCGCGCGAAAAGCGCGGCTATTCTTAACGCACCCGTGTGGTGAACCCCGCGTAATCCACCCGTAAAAGAGGACGCTTTTTTTGCAGTACCTGATCAGACGATTTGCGCTTGCTGCCGTATTGTTTTGCCTGAACGGAGTGGCTGTCGCGGCGCCCGATTCTTCTACCCAAACATTGAGCGACCAACGTCGCGCTTATGTCGAGGCTGACCAGGCCCTCCGGCGCGGCAATGCTGCGCAGTTTGCACGATTACGTGCTGGTCTGAATGACTATCCGCTGGCCCTCTATCTCGATTATGAGCAGCTGTCTCGCAGGGTGACCAGAGTCTCCGGCGCTGATGCGACTGCGTTTATAACGCGCAGCGCAGATACGCCACTGGCCAACCGCTTTGTGGGCAAGTATCTGCGCGCGGCGGGCAAAGACCAGCGCTGGGACGATTTTCTGCAGGCCAGATCAGAGGTGCCTAACAGCGGCGATCTCAAGTGCTATTTTTTCCGTGCGCAGTTAGCGCAGGGCAATAAGGATCTCGCGTGGGAGGGTGCAGCTGCCCTGTGGGTTGAAGGCAAATCCCAGCCGAGCGCGTGCGATCCGCTGTTTGCGGCGTGGCAGCGTGATGGCCAGCTCACGGATGCCATCGTGTGGACCCGTCTGCTGAATGCGTTCGAAGCTCGCGAGGAAGGGCTGTTGCAGTACGTTGCCAAAAAAAGCAGTGCTGACATGCGGCCCTCGGTCGAGCAACTGTTGGCGGTCTACAAGCAGCCCGAGACGGTGACGCGGCGCGCACTGGGTTCAGACATCCCATACGCTACCGATATCGCTACTCGCGGGCTGGCGCAGTTTGCTCGCTACAATCCAGAAGAGGCGCTATCGCAATGGGACGCACTGCAAGCGCAATTACCCTTCACACCAGAGCAAACACGTCAGGTGGAATCTGCCATCGCCTTGCAGAGTCTGTTTGCGCGCACTTCATCAAATACGCAATGGCTGGACGCCGCGCTGGCCAGCCTGCAGGACGATAAGCTGGTCGGCATTCGCCTGCGCTGGGCGCTCAGCGAGCAGGACTGGGACGCGTTTGAATCCACGCTGCCGCTTTTATCGGAAACTGCGCAGCAGGAAAATGTGTGGCGCTACTGGCGGGCGATGATTCTGCAACGCGCTGGTGATAAGGACGCGTCAATCGCGGCTCTGCAGCAAGTGGCAGGGGAACGCGATTACTACGGTTTTCTGGCGGCAGACAAACTGGGCCAGGCTTATTCCCTGAATCACCAGAAGTTCGTTTTGTCTGATGCTTCAGCAGTGATGGAGTTGCCAGCGGTAGCGAGGATTGAGGAGCTAAAGTTCCACGGCAAGGATATGTTAGCGCATTCGGAGTGGTACACCCTGTTACAGAATACGCAGGACACCACTCGCCAGCAGGATCTCGCGATTATGGCCACGCAGAAAGGCTGGTACCGTATGGCGATTGATGCGGCCAGTCGCGCTCAGGCGTGGGATGCACTCGATCAGCGTTTCCCTACGCCGTATCAGGACGTGTTTCAGAAAAATGCGGCAGCGCGCAACGTACCCAGTACTGAACTGATGTCTATTGCGCGCAGGGAAAGCGCCTTTTTCGCCGGAGCGCAATCTCCTGTCGGTGCGCGCGGCTTGATGCAGGTGATGCCCGCCACCGGCAAAGCGGTTGCAGCGTCTTTGTCTAAACAGCATAACCAATCCGACTTGTTCGATCTGGAGCACAACATTGCACTGGGAAGTGCGTATTATCGGCAGATGCTGGATCGCTTCGGCGGCAATCGGATATTCGCGCTGACCGCTTATAATGCAGGACCGCACCGCGTCGATCGCTGGCGCAATACTGCGGGAGATGGGCTGTCGGTGGAGTTCTGGGTAGAGACCATTCCCTACTACGAAACCCGCAACTATGTGCAGGCAGTGCTGTCTTACAATGTGATATTTCAATACATGCAGGGTGAGCAGCAGGTACTGCTGACACCGCTGGAGCGTGAGGCCAGCTACTGAGTCATGCCGCTGGGCCGAGTGTCTGGTGCTTATTTTTCCAAGGGTTACACAAATAGAATGCTTGATACACGGCCACTTTTACTGCACAGCGATTTTCCGCCGATACGGCGTGCGGCGCTGGATACCTTGCAGGTTAACCTGGGGTATCTGTGCAATCTCAGTTGTATGCATTGCCATGTAAACGCGGGCCCAACACGCACCGAGCAAATGGACCGCGAAACGGTCGATCAGGTATTGGCGCTGTTGGGCAGTGCAGCAATCCACACGCTGGACCTGACCGGCGGTGCCCCCGAACTAAACCCGCACTTTCGTTATTTAGTCTCTGCAGCGCGCGCGCAGGGCGTGCGTGTCATCGATCGTTGCAACCTCACGGTGTTACTGGAGCCGGGGCAGGAAGGCCTTGCGGAATTTCTCGCTGAGCAGCAGGTAGAGATCAGTGCGTCATTGCCGTGTTATCTGGAGGACAACGTAGAAGCGCAGCGCGGCAAAGGTGTTTACTCGTCCAGTATCGAGGCACTGCGGCAGCTCAACGGGCTAGGGTATGGCCGCGAGTTAGTGCTGAATCTCGTTTACAACCCGGTGGGGCCAGTGTTGCCGCCGCCGCAGCAGGCATTGGAAGCCGATTACCGGCGCGAGCTGGAAGCGCGCTTTGGCGTGTACTTTAACCAGCTGCTTACCATCACGAATATGCCCATCAGCCGCTTCGGTGCGGTGCTGCTGGCGCAGGATCAGTATCACGATTACATGCACCTGCTGCGCGATAACTACAGCGAAGCCAATGTCGAAACGCTGATGTGCCGCACGTTGGTGAGTGTCGATTGGCGCGGCTATTTGTTCGATTGTGATTTTAACCAGATGCTGGACATGCCGATGCTGGCCAGTGATCGACGGCGTCATATCAGTGATTTGTTAAGCAGCCCGGCTGTCGAAGGCGACGCAATCTTTACGGCGGAACACTGCTATGGATGCACCGCAGGCCAGGGCAGCAGCTGCGGTGGCGCGCTGGGCGCCTGATGTCAGGTCGTGTGAGTTTTGTCATCCCGGTATTAAATGAGCAGTTGCGTGTTGCAGGCTTGCTGCGTGATTTGCGTCTGCGCTTTCCTGACAGTGAGCTGATTGTCGTCGATGGTGGCAGCAGCGATGCCACCGTCGCCTGTGCTCTACCGCTGTGCAATCAGTTGTTACTCAGTGAGCGCGGTCGCGCAGCGCAGATGAATATGGGCGGGCAGGTAGCATCATCAGCGTATGTCTTTTTCCTGCATGCAGACAGTTATCCGGGTGTCACTGCAAATGCTATGGCGTTGCATTTGTCGGCCCAGCCGCTCTGGGGTTTTTCGTGCGTGCGCTTGAGTGGCGGGCAGTTTTCATTTCGGGTCATCGAATGGTTTATGAACCAGCGCTCCAGGCTGACCTCGGTCGCCACCGGGGACCAGATGCTGTTCGTGCAGAAAAACGTATTTGATAGCACCGGCGGTTTTGATGCGATCCCGCTGATGGAAGACGTGGCCTATTGCAAACGCCTGCGCCAACTGGCGAGGCCAGTGATCATGCCCGAGCCGGTGCACACTTCCAGTCGGCGCTGGGAGGAGGGCGGCGTGGTGAAAACGGTTGTGCGCATGTGGCTGCTGCGTCTGGGTTATTTTGTTGGCGTGGCGCCACAAAGACTATGGCGGTATTACTATGGCCAGTAAGGGGCGATCAGCAGCGCGCAATGAGGTATTGCTGCTGCAGTTTTCGCGCGAACCCGTCGCCGGCGAAGTGAAGACCCGAATGATGCCGCATCTCACCGCCGAGCAGGCCTGCGATCTGCACAGTGAACTCACGCTGTGGACCTGCAGTCGCCTGGTTGATAGCGGCTTGGGAGTGATGGAGCTGGCTGTCAGCGGCAACACCCAGCACCCGCTGTTCAGCCAATGTTTGGACAGGGGTGCCAGGCGCATTTTGCGGCAGAAAGGTACGGATCTCGGGCAGAGAATGTATCGCGCCATGGGCTGCGCCCTGACGCGCTACACCAGCGTCATACTGGTGGGCAGTGACTGCCCGGATATTGATGCGAATTACCTGAAGCAGGCGGTGGATGCGCTACAGCGAGTCTCGGTCGTGCTGGGGCCGGCCACTGATGGCGGTTATGTATTGATCGGCGCGCGCGCCATCAAACGCGAGTTCTTTCAGGATATTCTTTGGGGCAGTGCACAGGTTTATCACACAACCGTGTTGAGATTGACGCAAGCCGGTGTCAGTTGGGAGGCGTTAGCGCCGCTCACGGATATTGATCGTCCCGAGGACCTGCCGCTGTGGCGAGCGCTGCAGCGACCGCATGATGCTGATCCTGATGGCGCTTAAATGGGGGCCGCTAGAAAAGCTCCCCGTTAACCCCACAAGGGGCACTTAGGCGGTGCACTGAATGATACAGAGCTACCGCTGCGCGAGGCAGGGGCGATTGCTGCGTGATGCCCGAGCAGTATCAGGCGTGGGCGGCGACGGTGTTGACTGCGGCTTCTTCCACAATACCGCCAACGCGCTGCTGCATCAGCCACGCTATGGCCGTGCAATAGCTGAGGTTAGTTTGCAGTTCACCGTCGGGGTCACTCAGGAAAGCCCGTTGGCTCGCCAATCCACGTACCCTGCTGGCCAGATCAGGATTGAACGCCAGATACCGGTCCCAGAGGTCACGGTGCTGTGCTGCCGTGATGTTAAAGAGGCCAAGGCCGCCTTTTCTTGCGGAAAATAGTCCGACATCAGGCGCGCCGATCGCCGCGTTGAGTAGAAAGACTTCGCGGGCAGCGGTCCATGCGCCCATGTACTCAAGGGTCGGTCGAATGACCTGATCTCTCAGGTGTTCTGCGGTCACATACATAAACCAACTCCTTGCCGGGATGACGCATCCCTCAGTTACTGCGGTTTCATTCTTATGGCTCTTGAGCGGCGCGGTTATCGTGAGTCGCGACGGGAGATGGTATCCTTTTCGCGCCTTTTCCATGCTCGCTGGATGCTTTTTAGCATACAAAAGTAATAAATCCAATAAAAATAGAGTGTTAGTGTGGTTAATTAATCTTGTTTTTGGGAAACGCCGCTAACTTTGCTTTTTGTTGCGCCCGAACGGTCAGCGTCTGCAATGACCAAGCAGATAAAGATCTGCGAACAAGTCGCTAAAAGTGAGAAAGAACAGCGTAAAAGTCGATATTGTGGTCAGCCACCGGAAATCTTTACGGTGTAACCGAGTTTTTGCAATTCCAATTGGAGAAGATCGCGCTGATCACCCTGGATTTCGATGACGTCATCCTTCAGAGAGCCTCCTACGCCGCATTTTTTCTTTAACTGACTGGCCAGAGTTCTCAATGCGTCGCCCGATAAGGGCAACCCTTTGATCAGCGTGACCGCCTTGCCGCCACGGCCCTTGGTTTCCCTGTGCAGTCGCACAATGCCGTCGCCGGTAGCAGCGGGCTTGCTGTTGCCGCACACGCAAGCGGTCACCGCACGCAGGCATTGTGGACAGAGTCGTCCGCCATCGGTGGAGTAAACCAGTCGGGTTTCCGTGTTTTTTCGTTTACTCATCGTATAGCCGTGTATTTATCGTAAAACGGGCAGTATATTAGGCGCCCGTGCGCGCGCAAGCCGTGATTCATAGGAGACAGTCGGGAATGTCTACAGATATCGACACGCTACAACAGCAAATGATGGAACTACAGACGCAGCTCGCGTTTCAGGAGGATGCAGTAAGTACTCTGGATGCAGCGCTTGCGCAGCAGCAGCAAGAGATATTGTTACTGCGCCGTCAAGTGGAGTTACTGCGCCAGCGCCAGCAAGAGAACGAAGCAACTCACGAAGGAAACAGCCACGCGGGCGCGCCACACGCACCGCTGGACGAAAAACCACCACACTATTAATTGCAGTCAGCGATAACAGTCAGGGAGCGAGTGATGTCAGAGAGTGCCGGCCAAGATAGTGCCGAACAAGCGGCGTTTCGCCAGTATTGCCGCCACTGGTTGGAGGCGAGCAAGCCGGGAGAACCTCCCGTCAGGCTGCCGCTTTCGCCGCTGGAGATCATGACTGACGAACAACTGTCGTATCTGCAGGACTGGCAGAAGTCAGCCTACGATGCGGGGTTGGTGGGTTGTGATTACCCGGTTGCGGTCGGTGGCGGCGGGCGCACTGACTGCCAGCGCGTTGCCAATGAAGAAATGATTCGCGCACGAACGCCCTTTATGCCCAATGTGATTGGGTTGGGGATGGCGGCTCCCACGGTCTTTTATCACGGGCAGGAAGCACTGAAGGAACGCTTGCTGCCGCGTTTGTTTTCCGGCGAAGATATCTGGTGCCAGGGTTTCAGTGAGCCCGGTGCCGGTTCGGATTTGGCCAGCGTGCAGACGTTTGCCGAAAAGAAAGGCGACAAGTGGGTGATTAATGGGCATAAGGTGTGGACTTCACTGGCGCATTTTGCCGAGTGGATGATCCTCCTGCTGCGCACGGATAAGTCCCACAAATACGACGGCCTATCCTATTTTGTGGTGCCTATTCGCAGCGCACTCGGAAAGGGTGTGACGGTGCGGCCATTGATCAAGATCACTGGAGAAACTGGCTTTAACGAAGTAATTTTTGAAAATTTGGAAGTGGAGGACGGCTACCGGCTCGACGAGTTGGGCAAAGGCTGGCAGGTCGCGATGACCACCCTGTTGCACGAGCGCGGTGCCGGCGAGTTGCAGACCCCGCGCGCCGGTGGCATGAAGAGCAAGTCCAGTCATGCTACCAACACCGCGAATCTTATCGAACTGGCTCGCAATACAGTGCGCAATGGCAGGCCTGCTGCCGATGACCCGCTGATCAGGGACCGCATCATGCAGTTGACAATCCGCGAACACGGTCTGGCGCAAAACCAGCGTCGGGCGCGGGTATCGGCCCTGCAGGACCATCCGCTGCGTTTGCAACTGCAAAATAAGTTATTGGCCAGTGAAATTAGCCAGGACACCGCTGCAGTGGCAGTAGAAGTGGAAGGTGCCAGTGCGTCTTTGTATCTCGGGGATGAGAATGCCCCGGCCGGAGGCCAGTGGCCGATGGCATACATGAATTCCTACGGCATGACTATTGCTGCGGGAACGAGTGAGATACAGCGCAACATTCTTGGCGAGCGCGTGCTCGGCCTTGCGAAATCGAAGTAGGGGGAGGCGATGACACAACCAGACAATTTCGGCTTTGGCGAAGAAGCGGCAATGCTCAAACAATCAGCCCGCAAGTTTTTCAAAGAGCATTTTCCCACCGACAAACTGCATCGCATGGTGGCCTCCGATCCCAACCCGGAGCGCATGAGCGATAGCATCTGGGAGAGAGTGCTGTGGCAGCAAATGGTAGAGCTCGGCTGGACGTCGTTGGCGGTGCCAGAATCCGTGGGCGGTATCGGCATGCCGCTGGTTGCCGTTGCGGGTCTGGTCGAGGAACTCGGTCGCGCCGCTTTCCCCTGTCCGTTGCTGCCGACACTGAACGCGACCTACTTGCTGGCGGCATGTGATCGCGGCGCTGAGACTGCGTTGGGCGAAATTGCCGAGGGCAAGACGGCCAGTCTGGCGATGACAAACCGGCAGGGCTCGTGGTCTGCTGCAGATACCGATGTGAGTTGCGCGCAGGGCAAACTCAATGGCACCGCATGGTTTGTGCAGGACGCCCGCAAGGTTGATCGTCTGCTGGTGAGTGCACAGACCAGCGCAGGCCAAGGCCTGTACTGGGTTGCAACCGATGCCGCTGGCGTTAATGTCAGACCAGATGCGATTATCGATCTGACGCGCGATCAGGCGCACGTCAGCTTCGATAACGTGGTGGCAGATGAAGTCACCGACGACGGTTTGGCCGCGCTGGAGAAGGCGATGCCAGCCATCTGGACGTTGCTGGCAGCAGACATCACGGGCGCTGCGGAGTGGCAGCTGCAAACAACCGTAGAGTACGCAAATACGCGTCAGCAGTTTGAGCATCCGCTGGGTTTTTTCCAGGCGGTGAAACACCCGCTGGTGGACGTTATGGTGATGATCGACCAGTGCAAGTCGCTGGTCTACAACGCAGCATGCGCCTTTGATACGCAGCCCGCGCGTGCAGTGGAAGCCGCGCACATGGCAAAAGCCTCAGCCAGTGAGACTGCCGCTTACGCATCGAGCCGCTCTGTGCAATATCACGGTGGTATTGGTTTCACCTGGGAGTGCTTTGTGCATCTGTATTTCAAACGGCAAAAACACAGTCAATTGCTGTACGGAGATGCAGCCTGGCACCGCGCGCAATTGGCCAATCTTTTGATCGGTGAAGTCGCATGAACAGAAGTCACATGAATAAATGTCGAAACAGTTCGCCAGCTCAGGTCCAAACGCGCATCAGGGGGGTGAGTTCACTGTGAAATGGAAAGCACCATTATTAATACTACTCGTGCTATCAGTTGGCCTGGGTGTTTTGGCCGGCGTTGCTTTTCGTACGCCCACACCGCCCGCGCACCAGGTTTTTATTAATGGCAACATCCTGACGATGAATGTCGACAATGCGGTGGTCGAGGCGCTCTCGACGCGTGGCGATCGCATTCAGAATATCGGTACCACCGAGGAAATAATGGCGCAGGTCGATGACGACACGCAGGTGATAGACCTGCGCGGCCGCACCATGCTCCCGGGGTTCATCGATGCCCACGGACATTTCCCCGGTTCGGGCATGCGCGTCATTGCGGCGGACCTGAACAGCCCCCCTATCGGCAACAGACTTGCGATGGCGGATGTGATGGCTGCCCTCAAAGAGCAGGCTGCGGCAACAGAACCCGGGGATTGGGTGAGTGGCTTTGGTTACGACGACACTCTTTTAGCTGAAAAGCGGCACCCTACGCGTGCGGAACTGGACGCGGTTTCTACTGAACACCCGGTGGTGGCGATGCACGTATCCGGCCATATGCTGGTTGCAAATAGCATGGCACTGGCAAGCGTTGGTATTGGTGCTGATTCGGTCGACCCCGAGGGTGGCGTGATCGGCCGACTGCCGGGCTCGCGCGAGCCCAATGGACTGCTGGAGGAAACTGCCCGGCTGGATGTTATGCGCCAGATGCAGGATATAGGCCTGGTCGACACGTATCGCCTGATAAAAGCCGCCGCCAATGAGTACTCGTCAGTAGGCGTAACCACGGCCCAGTCTGGCGGAGTGAACGAGGCGTTGGCAACGGGCTTGTCCTGGTTCAGCGCCTTGGGCGTTATTCCACAGCGGCTGGTGCTGTTTCCTTTTGAAACAGAATGGGGCGAGGCGCTGCTCAACGGTGAGTACGACCCGGAGGACTACAACAACGACAAAGTGACTATGGGCGCCATAAAAATTGTGGCGGATGGCAGTATTCAGGGTTACACAGGTTACCTGAGTGAGCCCTATTACACGCCCTATCAAGGGGACGCTGACTATCGAGGCTATCCCGCGATGCCGCGAGAGACATTGTTTGAACAGGTCGCCGCGCTGCATGAAGCGGGGTATCAGATGGCCATTCATGGCAATGGCGATGAGGCCATAGAGGATATTCTGGATGCCTTCGAAGCCGCCCAGAGGCAGTATCCGGTAGACGACCCACGCATGATACTGATTCATGGCCAGATGGCCCGCGAAGACCAGATCGCCAGAATGAAAGACCTGGGGATTACACCGAGTTTCTTTACGGCGCATACCTGGTATTGGGGTGATCGTCATCGCGATATCTTCATGGGGCCGAAGCGCGCCGCGCAAATCAGTCCGTCTAAATGGGCACTTGATCATAATTTGCGTTTTAGTTCTCACCTGGATACCCCGGTGACGCCCATGTTGCCGCTGCAAGCAGTGTGGAGTCAGGTCTTTCGCATCACTACCGGGGGCGATGTATTGGGCCCGGAGCAGCGCATCGGCGTTATGGATGCGCTGCGCGCCGTTACTATTGATGCGGCTTGGCAAGTGTTTCAGGAGGATAATCGCGGATCGTTGGATCCTGGAAAGTATGCCGACCTTGTGGTGCTGAGGGGTAATCCGCTGGATGATCCCGAGGCGATGCGAGACCTGGAAGTCGATCGTACCGTGATTGGCGGTGTGACGGTGTATAAGCGCTAGTAACGCGGCGCAAAAGACATTTTTCGGCGAATTTCGTGCTTTTTGGTCATATTCAAGCAAGCCCCGGGCCAGTGCCCTGTACGGGGTACTTAGTGACCTATTGCATGGACAGGTGCAGGGCATTCAGATATAAATAGATGCATAAACGAGCGTAAATGCTACTTAGGGGCTTAACGTGTTGGCGGGTAAGTGGGGAAGCGAGCTATAACGATGTATCGCTACAGTGTTGATAACGTCATTACGTATACTCCGGCAGACCTTGTTCTGTTTCGGGAATCGCCATTTGCCGTCTGGATGGAACGCCTTACGCTGGAAAATCCGGAACACGGTATCCCGCCTGATATTGACGGCATCGACGTTAATGCTCTTTCCAGACAGCGGGACGCTATCGTTGCCACACTGCGCGCTGAGGGCAGAAATGTCGTCCTGATCGAAGCGCAGCAGGAAGAGCCCGACAGACGCATAGCGACGTTGGAGACTATGCGTGCCGGGGCTGACTTTATTGTTGGCGCACACCTTGCTGTTGGTAACCTCGCCGGTACCGCCGACATGTTAATGCGCACCAGTGGCTACTCAGAACTGGGTGATTTTCTGTACATTCCCTGTGAAACGCATGCCGATAGCACGTTGCATTCTGCGTTTCGCCTGTGTTTTATCGCAGACCTGCTGGCGAATTTACAGGGCCAGTTGCCACCCCAGCTACTGATCATACGCGACGGGGCGGAGGTAGTGCCGCTGCAAGCCGATGACCATATCTATTACTACAGGGCCGTACAAAGGCGTTTCATCGCGGCTATGCAGAATTTCCGTAAGCACCGTATGCCGGACCCGGCTGAATCAGCGCATTTTGGTCGCTGGGCGGAATGTGCCAGTGAGGTCCTCAAGCAGCGCGAGTTCTCTGAGCAGCAGCGGTTGGACGAACAACAAACGTCTGAGGACCAACAGCGGTCTGAGGAGCAACAGCGCGAAGTACTAGCCGCCGAAGCGTTGGCAGAAGTACCGCAGTTGCGCGTTGCCAGTGGCGCAGGGGCGAGGATGCAGTTCGATAGGGAGACCTCGGTGCGGCCGGAATTTTCTAGTGCAACGGCCGGTGAAAGCAGCGCGCGCGACAACATGTTCGGGGACCGCAGTGGGTATGGCATTACACTGGCGGAACAGGCAAGTTTGTTAAGGCCAGACAGCTACCGAAGCGGTAAGCCTCCCGGGCACACACCCAGTCTTGCGCGTATCGGTAAGCCGCGTGTTGTTGCAGACGCCCGGGTTGCTGAACAGTCCTAAGTGGCTGAGGCCTCTGAGGGCGCGCCTGTAATGAAGCAGGCGATTACGGACACACTGGAGAATCTTGAATTCATTGGCAGTGTCCCGGCGGTGGCCAAAGCCGAAATGGATGTCGAGTTCGGTCAGTTGTTCAGCCCGGCCCCTGCACCTAATCTGCGTGAGGTCGCCCGGCGCGCCCCGCGGTCGCACTCGCCAGAGCGTAAACCGGGGGTTACACATTTAGCGGATCTGGAGCCGCGCGCTCCCGTTTTCCTGCCGCCCGATCTGGAGCCTTTTGCGGCGCCGCCGCCAGAGCAGTTGACGACTCATTCCCGCGAAGATACCAATGGTAGTGGCGACGCCAGTTCGGTTATTGATATGGATACGGCGCCTGTATCGACTCTGCCACCTGTGGTGCAAAGAGCAAGGGCTGCCTTTGAGCGGCTATCTCTTGACGACCCAATGTTTAAGAAAGGGTCTGCAGAAAAGTCCGGGGTGACGCGCAAAAAAGACGATTCGACCTCCAGCTCCTTCAGCAACAGCCTGAGGACCAGCGAGGAGTTCAGCGATAATTAGTCGGTCCAGGGCGAACGGCACTTACTCACGCTGTTAGACCGGCGCCAAACCAAGTAGAGTTTTTTGGGACGCGCCGTCCCCATAAACAGGGGCAGACCTTCCCTGTAGGTTCATTTCGTGGATGGCAACCCCACGGAGGGCCGCCGCACCCTCGATGGGCTGAGAGTCCCTTCAATTTATCGGCGGGCCTGACGCGCAAGGGAGCCCCATTCTCAGCGCATCTATTTATGCCAGATTATCCCTTGCAGGTTGTCAGCGCAGGGCTTTGAAACAACTGCGCAGTTCCCCGATAAACAGTTCCGGTTGCTCCAGTGCCGCGAAGTGTCCGCCGCGCTCCAACTCGTTCCAGTAGATCAAGTTTGAGAAACGTTTTTCTGCCCAGCGTCGGCTGCTGCGAAAAATTTCCCTGGGGAAAATAGAGCAGCCAACGGGCATCGTAATCGGTTCCATATTGGGGTTATTGAAACTCTCCCAGTACAGTCGTGCAGAACTAGCCGCAGCGTTATTGAGCCAGTACATCATCACGTTATCGAGCAACTCATCCTTGGTCAGTACATTTTCGGGATGCTTAGTGCCATTGGCTTCGCAATCTGTCCAAACGTAGAATTTTTCCACCACCCATGCCATCTGTCCGACCGGCGAATCGGCAAGGCCATAGCCCAGCGTCTGCGGATAGGTCGACTGCTGCTTTGAGTAGCCGGCACCTTTTTCTGCATAGGCGCCCATATCCACCAGCGCTGACTGTTCACGCTCGGTAAGATCCGCCATCGTGTCTGGATCTGGCGCCACGATTGGCATATTAATATGTATGCCGGCGCAATGTTCTGTCTCCGTCATGCCCATGCTCTGCGTCACCATGCTGCCCCAGTCTCCGCCCTGTGCCACATAGCGCGAGTAACCCAGTCGGCTCATCAAGGTGCCCCACATACTGCCGATTTTCTCGACGGACGTGCCGCTGCTGGTAGGCTTGCCAGAGAAACCGTAGCCGGGCAGGCATGGCGCTACTACGTGAAAAGCGTCATCTGCACTGCCGCCGTGTGCTGTCGGGTTCACCAGGGCGTCGATGACTTTGTGGAATTCCACAATCGATCCCGGCCAGCCGTGAGAGATGATCAGGGGGAGTGCGGTATCGTGTGGACTTTTGCAGTGAATGAAATGGATATCAATACCGTCGATGTTGCTCATAAACTGCGGCCAGCCATTGAGTTTTTTCTCGAAACGCCGCCAGTCGTAATCGTTCGCCCAGTAGTGGGCAAGTTCCTGCGCATACGCCAGCGGGATACCCTGGTCCCAGTCGTCGCAGGTTTGCGCTTCTGGCCATCGCGTGTTTGCAAGGCGGTGTTTCAGGTCGTCGAGAGTTGCATCCGAAATGTCGACTTTAAAAGGCGTGATGTCGGTCATTGGGTGTTGGTTCCTGTATCAATTGAGGGTTAATGATATTGCTCACTATTCTTCCGTCCACACGCGTCGCAAGGGTTCGCCAAAATCGTCATAGATAATTTTGCGCCGCGGACGTGGCAAACGACGTTTGGGCTGCGGCTTTTTGCGATATTTCTCGAGGCGACGCGCTTCAATAGCGGCAACGACTTCAGGGACAAGCGTGCGCTTCGTTTTAGGTTCGATAAACAGGCGTCGGTTGAGGAATACCGGCGGATCGCCGGGGTTAGTCCCAGAGATTCCGGTTGGGATTTCGTTGACGGAACCCCCCTTCTTGAGAAAGCGCTCTGTCTCCTCGAGAAGTTCATCACGTAAATCTGCTTTTGAGACGGGTTTTTTCAAGTGCTCTTGATGCCAATACGGCGCGTTGTGTTAACGGATTAGTATAACGATGTACGCTAGGAATTACAGGGTTAGTGGCTGCAGAATTTGCTGCCGTAGGGTCGCTCCTGGGCCGTGCTGCTGCAGTATCACCTCGCCAGCGGCAACGGTGCTGCCCAGGCTGGCAAAGAGACTGTCAAATGCAGGCATCTCTGGGGAATCAACGAGTTGTTGATAGAGCGGCTCTCCATTGAACTTGTGCCCAGGGAATTGGATCACTGCTGGCGGCAGAAGTGGGCGATACCGAAATACGCCATTGCTGGCGCGGCCAATGTCCATATACCTGTAGCAGTGAGTCGGAAAGAAACTCAAGCCATTGCAGAATGTTGTCGCGCTGTTGCGGTGTGAAGTCTGGACTTATCTCTATCGAGAGAGAGCGATCACCCTTAGTGAGGTTGTTCTGCGAGGCTTCTGCTGCGAATGTTGAGGCCGTTTCAAGGGCAGAAGTCAGCGCAAGGCTGCACAACAACACCAGCATTGTGCTCTGAATTTTAAGGTTCGAGATCATTGCAGTAAATACAATGGCGCGATGACAGCAGCCAGCGAGACTGGTTCAATTGTTCCAGAGTACCGCAAGACTCGCGCCACGCAGTCACAGGCTTTCAGCGCGGCGGCCTCATTCGCCCGCACTGTAACCGGCGATCGTTGCCATTCTGCTCAAGAGCTCCAGCATGTCCGTTTTGATTTGCTGGCCCGAGAACTCCCGATACAGGCTGTCGACATTGACCGCGATCCGCTCCGGGTCCGACCACGACGAGTACTCTGAGAGTGTTATATCCTGTGCCGCTTCGAAGGCGTTCATGCCGGCCTCATAGCGGGCGCGAGCCTGATCTCTAACGTATTGCAGGTAGTGACGTACTTTCACCACCCCGTGTTTGTCGGTGATCGGGCCATGCCCGGGGATGATGAGGTCGACTTCCATGTTTTCGATCAGCAGACAGGCGTCGATCCAGTTTGCTACAGGGCCCTCCCACATCACTGGAGTGCTGTTGATAAACAGTATATCGCCCGTAAATACGACACGATCGGCGGCACAATGCACGAGCACGTCGCCGCGTGTGTGTGCCGGGCCGACTTCAATCAGTTGTATCTGTTTATCACCCACTCTCAGGTCGAGCTCGCCTTCAAACGTGCGCGTTGGCGGCGTAAATCGAATGCCGTCAAAGCGGAACTGACCAAAACAGTGTTGCAAGTATTGGCCCAGTGGGCCGAACTCTGCAGCATCTGCCATAATGGCGGCCATGGCGTCTGGCGTCAGCTCATTCATTTCTGCAGCAGAGGCGGTCGAAGCGATGATTTCGGCGCCTGTAACCAGCTCATTGCCATGGCAGTGATCGCCGTTAGCATGCGTATTGACCAGCGTGCCGATGTCACGTGCCGCGGGTTCTGCGGAGCGCATTTTGCGCAACATTTCAGCGGTAAGCTCAAGGTCGTAGAGCGTATCGACCAGTAATGACTCTTCCCCATCCACTATGAGCCCGGCATTACTCCAGCCCCAGGTGCCCTGCGGCGCCAGCCAGGCATATGCGCCCTGAGCGAGTGGATGGAGTCCGGGGCAGAGCCGTGTTGTCATTGTTATTGATCCTACTGACGATACCCGTTTATATTAGCGCGAATCGAAGGAGAAAACAGACTTCGGGTTTTCGTCGGGGCCAACAATCTGTTTTAATGCGGCCTAGTTAATTGCTCGGAATTTTCGTATGAATGCCATTCGATCGATTCTCGTGTTTACCTGGATCGTGCTGTCTGTGATCCCGGTGGGCCTCACACTCGTAATCTGTTCGCTCTTTCTCAGCGATGAAAAGCTGTGGTGGTGGTTTGCTGCGCCGTGGCTGCGTGGAGTGATACAGGCTGCGCGTATAGTGGGCGGTGTAGACTACCGTATTGAGGGCGCCGAAAACTTGCCTGGCGCTGAGGATATGCGCCGAATTGTTCTATGCCCGAAGCACCAGTCGACCTGGGAGACATTTTTTTTCGCCAGCTTCACTTCGCATCCACTGGCGTATGTTTTTAAGAAAGAGCTTTTGCGTATTCCCGTGTTTGGCTGGTGCATGGCCCGCTTGGGTATGATTCATATAGATCGCTCGCAGCACAATAAGGCATGGGCCAAGGTGGCCGAGCAGGGCGAGGTGCTAATGAATCGCGGGAAGTGGATTATAATGTTTCCCGAGGGTACGCGTGGCGAGCGCGGCCAAAAGGGCAATTACAAAACAGGCGCTACACGTCTGGCAATCACCACCGGAGCGTATGTCGTGCCGATCGCCGTGACATCGGCGCGCTGTTGGCCGCGGCGTTCGTTTACTATGATCCCTGGCGTCATTGATGTGTCCATCGGGCAACCGGTGTCTGCAGAGGGTCGCGAGCCGAGTGAGTTGATGGAAGAAGTTGAACGATGGATCGAAGCTGAAATGCGCCGACTCGATCCCCAATCCTACGTTTTACAACAATAAGGAACGCGATATGTCTGCAGCAAAAATTATATTATTGGTGGTCTACGCCGTGTTGGCCGGTTTGGCTTTGACTCAGGGTGATTCCACAGCGGGTGCGTGGTCGCTGCGGTTGCTTGCCATCCTCGGCGTCGTTCATCTCATTGAGGTCATGGTTTTCTTCAAACTCTGTAAAGCAGCGGGAGGGTCCTTGATCGGCCACCTCGTTAGCGTGTTTTTGTTTGGCGTTCTGCATGTCACCGAACTTAAAGCAGCCCAAACTAAGAGCTAACTATCGACACACCATTCCACGTTCCATTTGAACAAGCAATTGCTTGAGGGAGAGAGCAGGTGACAGACGCTTATATAGTAGGTGCAGTGCGCAGTGCTGGTGGCAAAAAAAATGGACGACTGTCCAAAATCCATCCTATTGATCTGGGGGCGGAGGTGGTGGATGCGCTAGTGGCGAAGACCGGCGTTCCTGTGGCGGAGATTGACGACCTCATTTTCGGTTGTGTGTCACAGGTAGGCGCACAATCGAGCAATATTGGCCGCAACGTGTGTCTCTCCTCGGTGCTTGGCGAGGCGGTGCCGGGCACAACGGTGGATCGACAGTGTGGCTCGGGTCAGCAGGCAATTCATTTTGCGGCTCAGGCGGTGCTCTCCGGCACACAGGATCTGGTCATTGCCGGTGGCGTCGAAAGCATGAGCCAGGTACCCATTGGCGCCAATATTATAGATGGCTTCAAGGCGGATCACGGCGTTCCCTATGGCAAGAAAATAGCCGAACGCTATCCTGGAGTGCAATTTAATCAATTCGCTGGTGCGGAAATGCTTGCGCATAAATATGAGCTGACGCAGGACGAGCTGAATGCCTTTGCCTTGTCCAGCCATATGAAGGCGAAACGCGCGGTTGAGGAAGGTCGATTCGACGAAGAGATTGTCGCGATTGAGGTCGAGTTGGAGGATGGATCAAAGCAGATGCACACCCAGGATGAAGGCATTCGTATGGATGCCACCCTGGGTGCGATTGCCGGCTTGCAGCCATTGCAAGAGAACGGCTTGCTCAGTGCGGCCAACGCATCGCAAATTTGTGACGGGGCGGCAGCGGTTATGATTGCCAACGGCGCGACCTGCAAGCGTTTGGGACTCAAGCCGCTGGCTCGAATAGTCGCTATGAGCGTGATTGGTTCAGATCCTGTGATCATGCTGGAAGGACCTATTCCCGCGACCCAAAAAGTGCTGGAAAAGGCGGGTTTGAGTCTTGATGACATCGACCTGTTCGAGGTCAATGAGGCTTTCGGTTCCGTACCGCTGGCGTGGGTAAAGGCGCTGGGTGCTGATCTGGATAAATTGAACGTCAACGGTGGCGCGCAGGCGCTGGGACATCCGTTGGGCGGCACCGGTGCAAAATTAATGACTACGTTGGTGCATGAGCTGCATCGCAGCGGCAAGCGTTACGGACTGCTGGCGATCTGTGAAGGCGGTGGCACGGCGAACGGCACTATCGTTGAGCGAGTAGACGCGGTTGCCTCGTAAGAATCGTGATTTTACGCAGCTGACGAAACTACAATCGATGGTAAATTGCGACCACTAAAACCTGGTGAGCAACGATAAACTGCATGTATCAGGTCCGCTGTTGGGGCCTGATCAAGTGCTATTTCAACCCCGAATCCCCGTTGTTGGAGAGAATAATATGGGCTTTTACGACAGAGTGGTACTGCCACGCTTTATCAACTGCGCTTGCGCAGCCAAGCCCATCATGAAACAGCGCGAAAAAGTGGTCCCGCAGGCAGTGGGTATCGTGCTGGAGATCGGTATCGGCACCGGCCTGAACCTGCCTTACTACGATGCGGGTAAAGTAGAACGAGTCATTGGTCTGGATCCGTCGGAGGCCTCGTGGAAGCTGGCGGGTGAGCGGGCTGCGCATCTCGATTTTGAGGTCGAGTTTATTGGCTTGCCTGGAGAGGAAATTCCGCTGGCCGATGCCAGTGTAGACACCGTGCTGGTGACATTCGCCCTGTGCACCATTGCGGATCCTGTCACCGCGTTAAAAGGTATGGCGAGAGTGCTGCGGCCGGGCGGCAGCTTGATTTTTTGTGAGCATGGAAAGGCGCCGGATGCCGGGGTGTGTAAATGGCAGGACCGGATCAACCCGTTGTGGCGGCGTATGGCCGGTGGCTGCAATCTCAATCGCGATATTCCTCAGCTGCTCGGCGCGGGCGGTTTCACAGTGGCTGAAATGCACACCGGTTATTTGCCTGGAACGCCCAGGTTTGCCGGCTACAATTACTGGGGCAGCGCCACTCGCACCTAATCCCACGCGATTCACTGGACCTCGAAATGCGGCGTTTGGTAACCCGATGGTGCCTGCTTTTTTTGTTGCTCTTGCTCTCACCGTTGATCATGGCAGGGACGACATTGGAGTACTCTGTCAGGGGTATAAAAGGCGAACCCGAAAAAAATGTGAAGGCCTATCTAGGCGCTGCGCCAAAAACCGATGGCGAGCGTCTCAACTTTGTGGCCTCAGCAAGGCGCAAAGTAAGGGATGCACTGCAAGCTTTGGGGTATTACCAACCCGAAATCACTATTGAAGTTGATCGTAAAGACCCCGTTTGGCAGCTGCGAGTGCTGGTTGATCCTGGTGAGCCTGTTCGTATTCGTGACCTTGATATTCAAATTCTCGGCGCAGCGGCGGACGACCCGGATATGATGGCGCTGCTATCCGACGCTGGGATGGCAGTTGGAGATGCCTTGCACCATGGCCATTTTGAAGGCTTCAGGAACAAGCTGCTGTCGCATGGGCAACAGAGGGGATACCTGGACGGGGAAATTACGCAGAGCCGAATTGAAGTAGCAGTGGATGCGGGTACTACCGACATCGTGCTGCGCTATAACAGCGGTCCGCGCTTTCGATTCGGCAATATAAGTTATGATGATGTACTGATCGATCAGCGACTGCTGGATTCGCTGATGACATTTGCGCCTGGTGAATATTTCGAACAGTCCCAGCTGCGGAGTTTTCAGTCAAACTTACAAAAGACTAATTACTTTTCCAGCGTTATCGTGCAGCCGCAGCGTGACCCTACTCTGGTTGACACGGTGCCTATCACTGTTCAGCTACACGCTGCCAAGCGGCATAGTTTTGACCTGGGGGTGGGCTACAGCACTGATACCGAGGAGCGTGTTTCGGCGACTTGGCGCACGCCAAGAATTAATCGCTATGGCCATAGCCAAGTAACGCGTCTGCAATATTCGCCGGTTAATCCCAGCGGTCGCGTTACTTACTCCATTCCCGTTTCTAGCCCGCTGGCAGATGTTGTGCAGCTCTGGGCAGGGCTGGAGGAAAACGAATACGGCGATATTAATAGTCAGCAGATAGAGACAGGTGTCCGCCGGGAGATAAAGCGAGACCAGTGGATCTACACCTATTCACTGCGTGCTCTGAACGAGTCCTGGAATGACGTCTTCAGCAGTCCCAGCAACAACTATGTGCTGGCCGGCGGTGCTCTATCCAGTCGGCGCTATACTGGTTCGCTGGTCGATCCCAGTGGCGGATTCAATCAGCTTTACACTGTTGAAGGTGGTAGCGCGTCGTTGGGTTCCGATATTGATCTGCTGCGCACCACTGCCAAACTGGGCTATATTTTCACCCCGTGGCCGCGGCATCGTGTGGTCACTCGTGCCGAACTCGGTGCGGTTGAGACGGCCAACGGCGATCGCGAAAATCTTGCTCCGTCACTCAGTTTTTTTGCCGGCGGCAACGATAGCATTCGCGGTTATGCCTTCCAATCTCTGGGCGTGGAAAAATATATCCCACAGAGCGATGGCAGTGCAAAAAGATTTGTTGTCGGTGGCAACCGTTTGGCGATTGGTAGCCTGGAGTACCAATACTACTTCACCAATAAGTGGCGCGGCGCTCTCTTTGTTGACGCCGGCGATGCTTTCGACGACGGCGACTTTGATGCTAAGGTCGGGGCAGGATTCGGTGTGCACTACATTACCGCAGTGGGCGCTATTCGGGCCGAATTGGCCAATAGTGTGAGCGAGACTGATCCCGATTGGTATTTTCACTTGACCATCGGTGCTGAGTTTTGAAGATTCTCAGGGCAACATTGTTCTTACCTGCGCTGCTGATTCCCGCAGTGCTGTCCATGACACTTTATCTGGCATTATATACAGAGCAGGGAAGCCGCAGTGCGGTGCGTTTGGTGCAGCAGCTATTACCGCTTGAAGTCGAGTACGACAGCGGTAGCCTCGCCGGGCGTATGGCCCTGCGCCGCGTGCTTTTCGAAACGGAGGGTTTGCGCCTGGAGTTGCTCGGTGTTGTTGCCGAGGTGAAACTGGCATGTCTTTGGCGTGCAGCTATTTGCTTTGACCATTTGCAGGTCACGCAGCTCGATATCGCGCTCCCGCCCGACGCCGATGTCACGCAGAGTTCGGCTGTCGCCGCGACTGCCATCGGGCGGGAGTCGGCCGCGGCACTGATTCAATTTCCTTTTGGTCTGGAAGCAGATCTGCTTGAAATCGAGCGATTGCGCGTTCATTGGCTTGGCGGTGAGTGGCGGCAGGGTTCGATGCGCGCTCGTATCCAGTTATATGATTCGACTGTAGAGGTTCTCAGCGCAAGCATTTTAAACCCGCGGTTGACACTTCAGGATACGCAAAGTCCGGGTACAGTCGGTTCTGCGAGCACGTCGCTACCTGTGATCGATCTGCCGCTGAAGTTATCCGTTACCGATTTGCAGCTGCTCAATCCCTCCTGGAAATTGTACGGCAGAATTTATGAGCAGGACAAGATCGCACTGCAAGGACGATGGCGGCGCAGCGAATTGCGAGTCGAGGAGCTCACGGCCAAGAGTCATGAGCAGGGTGATCTGTCGCTACAGGGTAATTTGATATTCACTGAAGACTGGCCCATTGAGGCCGATGCCGTTGTGCTGCTCGCTGCACCATTTCAGTTCTCCGAACTGCTCGGGAATAGAATTAGTGTTTCTTTGCGCAATAATTTCTCCGCGCTTGAGGTGCAGTTGGATTATCCGGGAACTGTCGCCGTCGGGGCACACGGGCAAGTCAATGTGCTCGATAGCGCACGGCCATTCTCTGCTACTGTAACAGCGACTTCTGCCACTAAATTGTCGATGTTGGATGTCGAGGGTGTGCCGACGCAGTTGCAGGGTTTGGCGCTGAAATTTCCATTGGTGATGACTGTTAATGGTACGTCGGCCACGCAGCAGTTTGCGTTGCAGGGCGCGGCCAGTGGCATCGGCTACGATACGCTGCGTATCGCAATGGTGGGTCAACACGCGCAGCAGAATCTCGTTATCTCCGAGCTGGTTATCGAGGATGATGCGGGTGCCAATGGGCTGCATGCAAGCGGCGAGATTGCGCTTTTGGCTGATTATCCGTGGGCACTGAAATTGCAGTCCAGCGGACTTGATCTGCCGCCTTTCAGTGCGCCATTGCAAGGACGCATCGACGGTTCGATGCAACTCGCCGGAAACGTGGAGGGTGATCAATGGCAAGTGGAAGTGGTGGATGCGGCATGGCAGGGCCTGATCAACGAAATGCCCGCAAGCGTCACCGGCTTCACGGGCATTAACAGCGATTTACAGCTGCTCGGCAGTGGCCTGGATGCGCAACTGAATGGTGCCCAGCTATCATTGTATTCCCCGGGAGACGCGCAGGGCCCCGGCAAATTGCAGCTGACAATTGCGGACCTGGGTCGCTGGCAGACAGGCAGCAGTGGTCAACTGGAGCTTGAGGCACATCTGGCTCCCGACAGGGAAGACATTCAGCTTATCGGTCGTCTTGAAAATGTCGTGTGGTCAGGGTTGACGTTCGCGCAGGCCGAAATTGTCGGTGATTATCGATTCGCGCAAGACCATGCGTTTCATTTGGACGCCATGTTCACCGAGGCGGGCGTCGGGGATATCGCATTTATAACAGTGCAGTTTCTGGCACAGGGGGATTGGGCAAAGCAATCCTTTACAGCGACTGCGAGTGGCGATGTCGAGGGCACACTTAAAGTGACGGGCGCGCGTAACGGAGAGCAGTGGCGGGGCGCGTTGGCGCCTACCCGCCTGCAGACGGTCATCGGTGAATGGGTACTGGCTGACGCTGTGACGCTGAGCGTGCCCGCTTCGCTGCAGCAGCTGGCGGTGGATGAGCAGTGTTGGCAGCATCAGTATGCGCAACTGTGCACTGGCAAGTGGCTGCTGGGAGCAAAGGGCGGCGGCAGAGTCCAGCTGCAGAGTGATCTTAAGATCATCTCAGGCCTGTTGCCGGCCGATGTGGCGGTTAACGGCGATCTCAGCGTGCTGCTCGATGCGAGCTGGGCTAGCGATACCTCGGTCCGCTTTGAAGGCAGCGCGCGCACAGGTGATGTCACGGTGATGGAACACTTTGAAGAAGGCACGAGTGCAACGTTTGGGTGGGACAACGCCCTGGCCACTGCCAATTTTACGGAAAAGGGCTTGAGCCTCGATGTCGATGTGGTGCGCGGCGGGGACAGAATTGTCGGTGTCGAGCTGCTTCTGCCGCCAGACCGAAACGATACGCTAAGCGGGTCGGTCAGCCTTGACCGGCTAAAACTGGGTGCCTTGTCAGCCTTCGTCCCAGCGCTATCGACGCTGGCGGGTGAACTCAGCGCGCAGCTCACACTCGCCGGTACGGTCGATCAACTGCAGGCGTTTGGTGAAATCAGCCTGAGCGATGGCAAGGTTATCGCCGAAGGTAATCCTACTGAGCTCGACCAGCTCGACCTGAATTTTGACGTGCAGGGCGATTGGGCCAGTATTCGCGGCAGTGGTATCTTCGGCGGTGGTGAGGTGACATTTGTTGGCGAGGTAGTTGCCGATCCTGAACTGAAGCTGGAACTCACCATTGAGGGAACCGACCAGACCGTCTGGTATCCGCCTTCAACCGAGTTGCGGATTTCTGAAGCACTTTTGCTCACCCTGAAAAAAGACTTGCTGATGTTGACGGGGGATATCAGTGTGCACGATGGCACGCTGCAGATTGAGGCGCTACCGCAGGGCAGCGTCGCATTGTCATCGTCGGTTGTTGTAGTGGACAGGGATGGCAACGTCCTGCGGGAGGAGCTGCCGTTTGACGTTCGTATGAATCTGCAAATCCACATCGCCGACCGCTTCAAGGTCACGGGGAATACCCTACAGACCAGGCTTGCGGGCAATCTGCGGGTGCAACAGCGCCCGGCACAGCCACTGCAACTGTTTGGCAACCTGGACCTCGTCGGTGGGGAGTTTCACGCATACCAGACTCGTTTGCAGATCAAGCGCGGTACGCTCGGCTTTACCGGGCCGCCTGATAACCCGACCGTGGATGTACGAGCTGAGCGCCATATTACTAGCGGTGACATCACGGTCGGGGTGCATGTGCAAGGTCCATTGCAGAATGATCTGCAACTTGACGTTTATTCCACGCCAGCGATGAGCCAGACGAACGCCATGTCTTATCTGGTGCGGGGCAGGGGAATTGACACCGGCGCAGGATTCGATGGGACATCAACCGCGCTGTCGCTCGCCAGTGGTGTGGTCAATCGTTCTGATCTGGTTGCCGAACTGAACCGTATCCCGGGTGTCAGTAATATCGAGTTCGGTGCGCAGGGTTCGGAAGACGATACGGCTGCAACTGTTAGCGGATATCTCGGTGAGCGCATTTACCTGTCATACGGTGTCGGGCTCTACGAGCCGATAAATGTACTGACGGCGAGATTCTATCTGCGCTCGCGGTTTTGGCTTGAGGTCGTGAGTAGCCTGGAGAATTCTGTAGATTTATATTACTCGTTTGACATTGACTAGCAGAATGCGGTTTGCAACCCGCTATAAATACCACTAACAGGATGAATTAATGGACCCTTTGACTCAGGGCGTTCTGGGCGCTTCGTTGCCGCAGGCCAGCAGTAAGCCGCGTGATGCCGCGACAGCCGGCTTGCTGGGTTTTCTGGCCGGGATAGCGCCAGATCTGGATGTGTTGATTCGCTCCGGCACGGATCCGCTGCTGTTTCTTGAGTACCACCGGCAGTTTACGCATTCACTGGTGTTTATTCCGATTGGGGGCCTGCTGTGCGCCCTTGTGCTGCATAGTGTGCTCGGGCGCAGGCGAGGATTGTCGTTTCGCCAAAGCTGGCTGTTCTGCACTCTGGGTTACGCAACGCACGCTGTGCTCGATGCCTGCACCACGTATGGCACCATGCTGTTTTGGCCGTTCAGTGATGCCCGTATCGCGTGGAATACGATATCGATTATAGACCCATTATTCACTATTCCGATGCTGATACTGGTGGTGCTGGCCGCGCGCCGCAAAAAGCCGCTGTATGCTCGCGTAGCGCTGGTATGGGCGGTGGGTTATATGAGCGTGGGATTATGGCAGCAAAAAGAGGCTGTTGAGATGGGTTATAGCCTGGCTGCAGAGCGCGGCCACACACCGCTGCGGTTGGAAGCTAAGCCGAGTTTTGCCAATATTCTGGTGTGGAAAATCGTCTACGAAACCGAGGAGCGGTTTTACGTGGATGCGGTGCGTGCAGGTCTTGCCCCTCGCGTTTTCACGGGCGAGGCGGTGCAAAAATTTGATATCGAAAGAGACATGCCGTGGCTGGACCTAGCGTCGCAACAGGCTAAGGATATCGAACGCTTTCGCTGGTTTAGTAATGGGTACATCGCGCGCGATCCGAACAATCGTAATCGCGTGATTGATGTGCGCTTCTCAATGATACCCAACCAGGTAGCCCCGTTGTGGAGTATCGAACTGGATCCACACGTCGGGCATCAGACACACGCCCAATATCTCGTGCATCGCGAATCAAGCGGCGCACAGACAAGCCTGCTGTGGGAGATGCTTAGCGGGCCGCAAGACCCTACACGTTGAATGGTACTTCCTTAATCTGAACGGAAGCACCAAGGCGTCAAAGCGCGTAGATATTACAATGACCGGCTGAGCCTATAGAGGGTGGGGGGCCATCCGTGGGGGGCCATCCGTGGGGCGGCCATCCGTGGGGCGGCCATCCGTGGGGCGAGCCTACAATGATGTATTCACGGCATATCTCGAAAAACTCTACTGAGTTTGGCGCCGGTCCGGCAGCGTAAGAAGGGCACATTTCCGACTTGCTATAGTGTATCGAAAACCCCGCGCGCCGCAGTCAGCGCCTTCCCGCTGTGAATGCCTATTCCCTGTCGCTGCAAAATAGCCTCCAGCGCACTCAGGCAGTACATCACATTGCGCTCGTTGCTGGCAAAACCCATCAGGCCGATACGCCAGGTCTTGCCGGCGAGTGCGCCTAAGCCGCCGCCAATTTCCAGATCAAATTCATCGAGCAGAGCACTGCGCAATGCGGCATCGTCGACGCCCTCGGGTATTAACACAGAGTTTAGTTGCGGCAGACGGTAGGCCGGTGCAACGGCCATACTAAGGCCCATGGCCTCCAGTCCGGCAACCAGTGCGAGATGATTATGTCGATGGCGAGCGTGTGCCTGCTCCAGCCCTTCCTCCTGTAACATGACCAGCGATTCATGCAGGGCGTAGAGGTTGTTGACCGGCGCGGTATGGTGGTAGGCACGCTTGCCGCTGCCGCCCCAGTAGCCCATCACCAGTTGCATGTCGAGGAACCAGCTTTGTACTTTTTGTTTGCGTTCACTGATGCGCTTCACCGCGCGTTCGCTGAAGGTGACCGGAGAGAGTCCGGGCACACACGACAGGCACTTCTGTGTGCCGGAATACATGGCGTCAACGCCCCATGCATCTACTGACACTTCAATGCCGCCTAACGATGTCACTGCATCCACGATAGACAGCGCGCCGCGACTGGACGCCAATTCACACAGGGCTTTGGCATCACTGTGCACGCCTGTCGATGTTTCGGCATGCACGAAGGCGAGTATGGCGGTGTCGGGGTTTGCGTCGAACGCGGCCTCCACTTTTTCCGCACTCACGGGTTGACCCCATGCGTCCTCCACGATCACTGCGATACCGCCACAGCGCTCGACGTTTTCTCTCATACGACCGCCGAAAACACCATTCTGGCATACGATTACTTTGTCGCCCGGTGAGACCAGATTGACAAAACAGGCTTCCATCCCCGCGGAGCCCGGCGCGGAGATAGGTAAAGTCAGTGCGTTATCTGTTTGGAAGGCGTACTGCAGAAGCTGTTTGATTTCATCCATCAGCGTCAGGAACAGTGGATCGAGGTGGCCTATGGTCGGTCGCGCCATGGCTCCCAGCACGCGCGAAGAAACATCAGAAGGGCCAGGCCCCATCAGTGTGCGCTGGGGTGGATAGAAACTGCTGGTCATAGGATTTACTCCGTTACACTAAAAATTTGGCGTAACGGTAGCAGATTTTGACGGCAAGCTTAAGCGTCAAGGTCGGTCGCTACCGTCTGTTGTAAAAGATATTAAGCCGTATTTCTCCATGCTAGTATCCCTAGTCGCGTCGCACAGAGCACGCTGGCTCAAATAGCAATTTGTAAAATCAGACATCAGGAGATAGCCGTGAACAGACCCGGAATCGAACCCAACCTCGCGGGCACTATGTTGCGTCGGGCAGATCTTAACCCCGAAAGAATCGCGCTGATATTTGAGGAGCGTGCGATAGCCTATAGCGAGTTTGGCGATCGAGTGCGCCGCATGGCAACGCTGCTCAGGTCAGGCGGGGTATGCTTGGGTGATCGAGTGGGCTATCTCGGTTTTAATCACCCGGCGCTGCTTGAAACAATGTTTGCGGCGCAGGCACTGGGCGCTATTTTTGTGCCGCTGAACTATCGTCTCACGGCCCAAGAGCTCACTTTTATTATCAATGACGCGGGCATCCATACACTGGTGGTGGACGATGCACTGCAGCCTGTGCTGGAGGAGGCCATGCCCCGGTTGTCCTGCAGGCAGTATTTTTCCAGCGAAAGCGCGGCCGAAGCCTGGCGTCACTTGTCGACAGAGCTGGCTGCCGCCGAGCCTCTGGCGCAGCCTGTTTCAGTTGATGAGCACGACGTGGCCCTCATCATGTATACCTCTGGCACGACCGGACTGCCCAAAGGAGCCATGCTGACCCACGGCAATATTGTGTGGAATAATATTAATGCGGCGCTCGCTTTCGGGGGCTCACGCGACGATGTGATCCTGACAGCGGCGCCGTTGTTTCATATCGGTGGCCTGAACGTCATGACACTGGGTTCTTTTCACAGCGGTTCTACCGTCGTGCTGCTGCGTAATTTCGATCCGGGGCAGGTGCTGGCGGATTTCCAGCGCTATAAGGTTAGCCACATGTTTGGCGCTCCCGCGATGTTCCTTTTTATGTCCCAGCACCCGTCGTTTGGCACCACTGATCTGAGTTGTGTGCGCAATCTCCTGGTCGGTGCCGCACCGGTTCCCGAATCGCTGATCGAGTTATATGCTGATCGCGGCGTGGATTTTTGCCAGGGCTACGGCCTCACTGAAACGGCGCCGTTTTCCTCCTTCCTGACGCCCGAATGGACCCGCAGCAAGCTGGGCTCAGCCGGCCAGTCGCCGATCTACAGTGATATGAGAATCGTGGACAACGACAACAAGCCGGTAGCACCCGGTGTGCGCGGCGAGATATGCATGCGCGGCCCCAATATTATGAAGGGCTACTGGAATCGGCCTGAGGCGACCGCAGATGCGATTGATACAGAAGGCTGGTTTCACTCGGGTGATGTTGGCTACGTCGATGACGAAGGCTTTCTGTTTATCTGTGATCGTCTCAAGGATATGGTGATCTCCGGAGGGGAGAACGTGTACCCGGCCGAGGTGGAAAGCGCGCTCTATAAGCATGAATCCATTGCCGAGGTCGCAGTGATTGGGCTGCCCGATGAAAAATGGGGGGAGGCGGTGACCGCTGTGGTGTCGCTGCATGATGGCCATCAACTCACGCTGGAAGATTTGCGCGTATTCGCCCAGCCCATGCTGGCAAAGTACAAGCTACCGCTGCGCCTTCATCTGGTGGATGCACTGCCGCGCAATCCCGCTGGTAAAGTCTTGAAGTTTGTCCTCAAGGAAGATTTGCAAAAATAGGTTTTGGGTGGTTTTGGCGCTGACCTTAGCGACAGGATCGGAAGTAAATGTCGATGATATCGGGTCCCGAAAAGCGCTACTCGGTTTGGCGGTGGTCTAATAGCGAAAGTCAATACCATTCGCTCCAAGGGCCTGTCGAACATAGGGTGATACCACTGCAGCGAGGTGAGCCCAGCGAAGTTACTCCGCTGAGCGTGTTGCGGGGCCTCATTTTGGACCCCGATTTTTCAATACCCATGTTTTGGCTGGCTCATTGATGGCGGTCTTTACCGGAATACGGTTCGTGGACTGAAAAAATAGACCAATCTGGCGCAGCGGCACCCAATGTGTCCGTATCGCTTACTAGTAAGTACAGCATATAATAAGCATTGCGTACTAGTTAGTTGATGGCCGTTAAAAGATGCCGAATAGCCCCGAGACACCAGAAACCTTTGGATTTTTGATCCACGATGTCGCGCGCTTGCTGCGCAAGAATTTCAACCGGCGTGTGCAGGGTCTTGGCATGACGCAGGAGCAGTGCCGCGTGATTCTGCATCTTTCCCGTAACGAAGGGATACAGCAGGTTGATCTGGCTGACCTGTTGGAAATCAAACCGATAACGCTCGCCCGCCTGTTGGATAAATTGCAGGAGAATGATTTGATTGAACGCCGCCGGAACCCAGAAGATCGAAGGGCGTTCAGACTCTACCTCACGCGCAGTGCGCATGCTGTGGTGAAGAAGATTCTGGCCATCGGCGCATCCACGCGAGCTGATGCCAATAGAGACATTGCCGCTGCTGATCTTAAGAAACTGTTTTCCTTGTTATCGCGGCTCAAATCAAATCTTCTGCTTAGCGAAGAAGCGCTGGCGGCCACCCCCAAAAAAACGCCTGACACCGCCAGATGATCAATATACGTGTGCTACTGTTTAGCCTCGGTCTGCTAGTCGCCGGCGTCGCCGGGGTCTACCTGTATACCAATAGCGACAGGTTTGTTACCACCGATAATGCCTACCTGAAATTTGAAAAGGTCACCGTGAGCTCTGAAGTCAGCGGTACTATTACAGAGATACGCGTCCTTGAAAACCAGACCGTAAAACGCGGCGACCTATTGCTCATAGTCAATGACGCCATCTACAAGGTCGCACGTGATAAAGCGGCGGCGCGGCTGCAACAGGCGAAGTCAGCTGTTAGATCATTGCAGGCGAGCTATCACACCAAGGAGGCGCAGCTGGCATTGGCCGTTAGCAATCTGGATTTTGCGGAAACGGAGTACAAGCGTGAGCTCAATCTGGCGCAGAAGAACCTCACTTCAAAAGCCTTGATCGACGACCGCCGGCACACCCTCGATATTGCCAATGAAAATCGGATTATTATCGGCAGAGAACTTGCGCAACTACTGGCGGACCTCAATGGCCGCACTGATGCGCCGTTGAGTCAGCATTCCGGGGTGATGGAGGCGCAGGCAGATCTTGATCTGGCTAACATTGATTTGCTACATACCCGCGTACTTGCGCCATTTGACGGCTTTGTCAGCCACATTTCCAAGTTGGGACAGCACCTCTACCCGGGCAGCCCAATCATGAGTCTGGTATCCGGCAGCGATGTCTGGATCGAGGCAAACTTCAAGGAGACTGATTTGCCTAATCTGCATGTTGATCAAGCGGTAGATATTGCTATCGATGCCTATCCTGACCGCTATTGGACCGGGCGTGTCGAAAGCCTGAGTGCGGCAACTGGAGCGGAGTTTTCCTTGCTGCCGCCACAAAATGCGACGGGAAACTGGATAAAGGTTGTACAGCGCGTTCCGATTCGCATAAAGCTTGAGACGAAAGCGGATGATCCTGTGCTGCGAGCAGGCATGAGCGCCTATGTTGAAATTGATACGCGAGCTCCGGCCATCTGACGCACAAGCGATTGAACTTCCTTATTCTGAAACTGCAGAACTTACCCGATTCAACGCGGCATTTTCTGTTGATTGTCGCAGTGATGATGGCGGCGATCATTCAAATCATCGATACAACGATTGCCAACGTCGCTTTGCCACACATGCAGGGCAGTTTGTCTGTTACTCAAGATAAGATCGCCTGGGTGCTCACCTCATACATCATGGCAACGGCTATTGCCATGCCTCTCACCGGCTGGATTGCTGGTCGAATAGGCCGCAAGCGGCTGCTGATAATTTCTGTATCGGGTTTTACACTGGCATCAATGGCCTGCGGTGCGTCTTACACTCTGGAGGAGATGATCGTATTTCGCGTATTGCAGGGTATTTTCGGTGCGAGTCTGGTGCCGATTTCGCAATCCCTTCTGCTCGATACCTTTCCCGTGCAAAAGCATGCAAGAGCGATGGGTATTTGGGGTGTCGGTGTGATGGTAGCACCCATTCTAGGCCCGACTGCGGGAGGCTGGCTAACGGAATACTACAGCTGGCGTTGGGTGTTTTACATCAATGTCCCCTTTGGCATTCTGTCCCTGCTGGGTGTGATAGCGCTGGCCAAAGAATCCGTGTTGGACAAGGAGAGACCCTTCGATCTTTTTGGCTTCATGCTGCTCAGTATTGCGATCGTGAGCCTGCAGCTAATGCTCGATCGGGGGCACTCAAAATACTGGTTTGAGTCGCCCGAAATTGTTATCGAATTGATGCTGGCAATACTCGCTCTATATCTGTTTGTCGTGCATATGTTTACGCACAAAAGCTGCTACATAGATCCGCGCCTGTTCAGAGACAGAAATTTTTCGCTGGGCCTGGTTTTCATCTTCCTGCTGGGCGTCATCATGTTGGCAACCATGGCGTTATTTCCTCCCTATCTGCAAACACTGCTTGGCTATCCTGTGTTCGATGCGGGGCTGATTCTGGCACCCAGAGGCATGGGGACCATGATTGCGATGCTGCTGTGTAGCTGGATTATGGAGCGCGAGGTGATGTCGGCGCGCTTTGTGATTGTTATCGGGCTCCTGCTCATCGTTGCTACGATGTGGGGAATGACCGGGTTCACGGTGAATGTTACCCAATCAACTATCAGCTGGACGGGACTCGTGCAGGGGTTTGGCCTTGGACTTATCTTCGTACCGCTCAGCACGCTCGCGTTTGCCACCCTCGATCCGCTGCTGCGCACCGAGGCTGCCTCGGTATTCGGGTTAGTGAGAACAATCGGCAGCAGTCTGGGTATTTCTCTCGTGGTCAGCGAACTGGCGAGTAATTCGCAGATCGAGCATGCGCTGCTGACAGAACATATCACGGAGTTCAACCCGCTGCTGCAAAACACAGCGCTCGCTAGCGTTTGGGATGTTCATACTCCACAGGGCTTGGCTCTACTGGAAAGTGAAGTCGCCAGGCAGGCTCTCCAGCTAGCCTACCTCGACGACTTTCGAATGATTATGATCATGGCGCTGTTGGCCGTGCCGGCGGCATTACTGCTGCGCAGTCCCAAGCAGGGAAGCGTTTAAAATACCGACGCCTAGCAGTCTGTTGGACGCGGGATGATGCTAAGTCCGGCAGGTTTTTTCTGGCTAGACTTCGTCACTGCCCACATTGGCCTGTGCTGCGGCAATACGTGCTATCGGCACACGAAAGGGACTGCAGGAGACGTAGTCCAGGCCGATGTCATGACAGAACTGGATGGAGCGCGGATCGCCGCCGTGCTCGCCGCAAATGCCGTACTTAATGCCCTTCTTTTTGCTGCGACTCTCGGTAATGGCAATTTCCATTAATCGTCCGACCGCACGCTGGTCAAGGGATACGAAGGGATCCACATCGATCAGTTTTTCTTTCAGGTACTTGGGAATAAAACGGCCTGCATCATCGCGCGAGAAACCGTAGGTCATCTGCGTCAGGTCATTGGTGCCGAAGCTCATGAACTCTACCTCCGGCGCGAGGCGATCAGCACCCAGGGCCGCGCGCGGTGTCTCCATCATGGTGCCAATCTTATAGCGGATTGAAACCGGTCTGACCGCCGCCATGTCGCGAATGCACTTGTCAATAATCGCAGTAACAAGGCGAATTTCCCGCACATTGATCACCAGCGGTATCATGATTTCTGGCAGCGGGCGGTAGCCTGCATCCATGGCATCGGCCGCCGCACTGATAATGGCCTTGACCTGCATTTCGGTGATCTCTGGATACACCACCGACAAGCGACAACCACGGAAGCCCAGCATCGGATTCACTTCCGAGAGCCGCTGCGCAATGTCTTGAATGTCCTTGACGGGTTTGCCGATCTGCGCCGACAAGGCTTCGATATCGTCACCGCTATGCGGCAGGAATTCGTGCAGCGGCGGATCCAGCAGCCGAATGGTCACGGGCAGACCGTTCATGACCTTGAATAATTCCAGCATGTCATCGTGCTGGAATACCTGTAGCTGATCGAGAAAGTGTTGCCGTTCTTCTGTCGTCTCAGACAGGATCATCGCACGCATGACACCAATGCGGTCCGCAGCGAAAAACATATGCTCGGTGCGGCACAGGCCTATCCCTTCAGCACCCAGTTCCCGCGCTTTTGCAGCATCTTCGGGTGTATCCGCATTGGCACGGACTTGCAGGCGTCGGTATTTGTCGGCCCAACTCAGCAGTACCTGAAAGTCATCACTGGAACTGGCTTCGATTTTTGCGATGTCGCCCAGCATGACTTCTCCGGAGGTGCCATCAAGTGTGATGATGTCACCGCGGCGCACGGTGATGCCTTCTTTGGTCGTGGCGCTGCCGGCAGCGCAATCAATGCTCAGTTCGCCACAGCCTGTGATAGCGCATACGCCCATGCCGCGCGCTACGACGGCGGCGTGTGAGGTCATGCCACCCAGTTCTGTCAGTACGCCTGCTGCCACGCGCATGCCGTGAATATCCTCGGGCGTGGTTTCCCGCCGTAACAGGATGACGCTGTGTCCGGCGGCATTCTCCACTTCGGCTTCCTCGGCAGAAAACACCACGCGTCCGGTAGCGCCGCCCGGACTGGCTGGCAGCCCCGTAGCAATGATGTCGCGCTTGTCCGCTGGATCAACCATAGGATGCAGAAACGCTTCGACATGCTCAGGCGAAACGCGCATCAGTGCCTCGCGCTCAGTGATCAAACCCTCGCTGACCATATCGACCGCAATTTTTATTGATGCCCTGCCGGTGCGTTTTCCGCTGCGCGTTTGCAGCATGAAGAACGTACCGTCCTGCACGGTGAATTCAATGTCTTGCATGTCGCGATAGTGTTTCTCTAACAAGGCCTGTGTTTTGTAGAGCTGATCGTAGACAACCGGCATACGATCTTTCAGCGCGGAAACAGGCAGTGGTGTGCGGATACCGGCGACGACATCCTCACCTGCGGCATTGAACAGATACTCGCCAAAAAACTGTCGCTCGCCTGTGGCAGGGTTGCGCGTAAATGCCACGCCGGAACCCGACTCGTCTCCGAAATTGCCGAACACCATCGCCTGCACAGAGACAGCAGTACCCAGGCTGTCGTCGATATTATTCATCTCCCGATAGACCACCGCTCGCGGCGTGTGCCAGGAGCGAAATACAGCCTCCACTGCCATTTTCAGCTGTGTGAAAGGATCTTCCGGAAGGTTTGCCAGTGTTTTGTAGATCGCCACGATTGCGCGCCAGTCGTCGGCGCTCATATCGACATCCTGTGCTTTGTTGTTGGCGAGCTTGTAGCGCTCCAGTTCATGCTCGAACTGATGGCCATCCACATCCATTACGACATTGGCAAACATCTGGATAAAGCGGCGGTAGGAATCGTAGGCGAAGCGCGGATTCCCCGTTTTGCTCGCCAGGCCCTCAGCGATTTCATCGTTCAGCCCGAGATTTAGAATGGTATTCATCATGCCGGGCATCGACACCGGTGCGCCCGAGCGCACCGAAAACAGCAGCGGATTTTCGGGGTCGCCGAAGCGGGCTCCCATTTTTTTTTCTACCAGGTCGAGAGCGACACGGTATTCCTGTTCCAGCAGCGAGGGTAGTTTATTGCCGGACTGGAAGAATTCACGACAAGTGCTAGTAGTGATAATAAAACCGAACGGCACGGGTAGTCCGAGGCTGGTCATTTCACAGAGATTGGCTCCCTTGCCGCCGAGTAAATCGCGGTCGTCCTTGCTGCCTTCATTAAACAAATATACGCGCTTTGCCATAGAGTTTTTTCCGGGGACTCAGTCAGTTGGCGAGTATAGCCTCTGCCAGAGACTAGAGGGAGTGCAAATCGTATGGATTTGAAGTCGCCCCTTCTGGGCACGCCTTGCTACGCGCGTCTGTTTACACGCGTCTGTTTACACGCGTCTGTTTACACGCGTCTGTTTACACGCGTCTGTTTACACGCGTCTGTTTACACGCGTCTGTTTACACGCGTCTGTTTACACGCGTCTGTTTACACGCAGCCCGCCGTATTCACTTGTCGTGGCCATTGGATGGGGTGTGCGCCGTTAGAAACGTGTTGCGTATAGCGAGTCTGAGAGAGCGGGAAGCCCGCGCTCCCGTGTCCCGACCATAACGCTTGCTTGCAGGCCCGTGGCCAACAGAAACAACCAAACTGTCTAAAGGCACGAGTACTTCATGCGGGTGTGCCATGCACTTTTGTGCACTTTGTTTTACAGTAACCCAGACTTTTACTGCTTAACAATGGAAATTGATCATGCCACTCACACCCGCTGACGTGCATAACAAGAAACGTGAAATAACCGCCGAAGGCGGCTTGTTTGAAATGGAAACCGTAGAGCTCAATGGATTCAGCTATGCCGCCTACAAACATGCGCCCAAGACGCTGGTGGAGGTGCTGCAGGGGGCGCGTGGACATGGCGATCTGGAGTTTCTGGTATATGAAGGACAGCGCTTTACCTATACGCAGTACTTTGCGCAGGTAGATGGGCTGGCAGCGAGTTTGCAGCTGGACTTTGGCGTGCGTAAAGGCGACAGGCTGGCCATCGCCATGCGTAATAACCCTGCCTGGATTATCACGTATGCGGCCGCCACATTAGTCGGCGCAGTGGTCGTGCCGGTCAATAGTTGGGGCAAGACAGAGGAGCTGCGCTACTCGCTGGAAGACTCGGGAAGCACACTGCTGGTTTGCGATACACCGCGTTTGGCATTGATCGAAGCGCTGTTGCCGGAACTCGGTGTCACGGTGCTGCTGGTGGAAGGTGCAGAGGACCGGAAGGCTGTGGCTAATGTCGAATCCTTTGAAGAAATGGTACTGGCAGGAAAGGGTCGGGACTACGATCTTCCCGAAATGTCAGGCCACGATGACTGTGTCATTTTGTATACATCAGGTTCAACGGGCATGCCCAAGGGCGTGCTGCATCGCCATATCGCGGCATGCCAGTCGCTGATGAATATGTTTTTCCTCGGCTATTTATTAATGGAGCTGGAGGGTGCGCGAGAATTCCGCGGAGGAGCCGAGCGCGAAACGCCGCTACTTACTGTGCCGTTATTCCATGCCACCGGACTGCTGTCGGGCTTTGTGCTGCCAATACACACGGCGCAAAAAGTGGTGATGATGCACAAGTGGGAGGCATTGAAGGCACTGGAATTGATTCAGGCGGAGAAAATTACCGGTTTATCCAGTGTCCCGGCTGTAATTCAGGACCTTTTATATCATCCCGACTTCGACCGCTATACCACTGACTCGCTGATACGGGTGAGTGCCGCTGGTGCTGCGACGCCCGCCGGTCTGCCGGATTTGATACGCACGAAATGTGGCGCGCCCAGTCGGGCCGCCGGTTGGGGAATGACGGAAACGTTTGCCGTGGGTGCCACCATGAGCGGCGCCGTATTTGACTTGAGTCCCGACAGCGCCGGTATCGTCTCCCCGATCACGCAGATGCGCTTCGTCAATGACAAGGGCGAAGAACAGGCGCCCTTAACGGGGGGTGAAATGGAAGTCTACAGCATCACCTGCACGCCCGGTTACTGGCAGAAAGACGAGGCCAATGCTGCTACTTTTGATGCCCAGCGGTGGATGAAGACCGGCGATGTGGGTCGTATCGACGCAGACGGTTTCCTGCACATCACCGGCCGCATCAAGGAGATTGTGATTCGTGGCGGTGAGAATATTTATCCGGGCGAAATTGAGCAGGTCGTGTACCAATTACCGCAAGTAAAAGAAAACGTGGTATTTGGCGTGCCCGATGAGGCGATGGGGGAGGAGCTGGCGCTTGTGCTTTACCTGAACCTTGGAGCGTCGCTGAGTGAAAAAGAGCTGCGCGATTACCTGAAAGAACATCTTGCCGGCTACAAAGTGCCCAAGCATATCCGCTTCTGGCATGCGTCGCTGCCGCAGAATGCCAGCGGTAAGTTGCACAAGTTGAACGTGCGAGAGGCTTTTCTCAACGAGTCATAGCTCAACCGATCGGGCAACAACAAGGTAAGAGCCGAGTCATGGTAGAGCCTTGGCCGAGTGAGAACTCAGCCATAGCAGCGCGTTAGCGTTTGGCGATTACGTCGCAGAGACGGTCAATTTCCGACAGCTCCGCCGTGGCGGGCACTACAAACAATTCTTCGCACCCGGCGGCTTCGGCGTTATCCAGCGCCTCGCGCACGGTATCAGCGGAGCTGCGGTGTACCGATTCAGCCATCATAGTCGCAATTTCCGGTCCTGCAATCGCAAGGTACTCATAACAATAGTCGTACAATTTTTGTTGACCGTTGTCCGCCAGCGAGTACCAGAAGCCACCCAAGCGATAGGGCTTTTGATCGCGTTCGGCGCGCTCCCAGGCAGCGTCGGCCATCGCAAACGTGCGCGCTAATTCCACTTCCTCACCATTGCCTGACCAGGCATACAGACCGTCCGCCCATTGCGCACAGCGTTCGATGCTTTTGGGTCCCATTGCGCCGGCGAGCAGGCGCGGCCCGCCCGGCCTGTCCACCATTGCCGGTCCGATTTCTCCACCGCCAGCGACGACTTCCTCGCCGCGCCAAATTTTGTGCATCTCCTGCACCTGGCGATCCATTTTCCCATACCGTCCAGTGAAAGTGGCTCCCACAGCCTCGTAGTCTTTCTCTCGGCCGCCATAGCCCAGCGCAATGCTGTTGACACGTCCGCCACTGAGAATATCCAGTGTCGCCACTTCTTTGGCGACCCGCGTAGCGCTGTGCATAGGCAGCACATACAGCGTTGGCGTAATCTCCAGCCGGGTGGTCGCCATGGCCGCAGCCGCCAGTACGACGCGCATGTCATAAGTAGGCCCGTGAACGCGCTCGCCGCATGAGAGCGCGTGGAAGGGGCCGTCCTCAATGGCCTTGAACCACGCGAGGTAATCTTCGCGGGTGAGCCCGGCCTTCATGTAGGGCAGACATACACCTATTTTCATGCTCGATGACATTGTTGTGATACCCCGTGTTTGCATGACTAAGCTTCGATGAAGTGTATAGTAGCCCAGTTCGTTATGCGGGCTGTTCAGCATACTGAACCGTCTCTGTATTGCGCAGGGCTCTTCGCCGCGTTGGTTGGTCGCGACGCAGCACTGGTGTAAAGTGGCGGCGGTGTGATTAGACCCGAATGGAAGTTGTTTAAGCTGCGAGATCGGCGCCAAACCGGGTAGAGCTTCTCGGATGGCCGCCCCGACTATATATGGCCTCAGACGGCCCCTTCAATTTCTACTCGCTTTGACGCCTCCGTGCTTCTGCTAGGTTAAAGTAAGTGTCATTTGGGGGCAGAGGCCCAAAGACAGGTACTTAAACTCAAACGTGGCAGTTAGGTGGTGAATTGTATGGCATGGGATTGGGACTGTGCGAGGCAGGACGCCGAGCCCAAGTCCCCCTGGATGGGTTCACGGCGGGTCCCAATCCCATGCCATACAATCCACCGCCGATCCGGGAGAGAGAGCCAATACCATTCCATCAACCTCTAAACGCGAATTTAGTCAACGAGAACACAGCTTATGAAAATCGACGGTCCTTTCTATTCACAGTTAGGTGATGCAGCCAGCGAGGCAAAGCGTCTTGCGGCTATTGGTTACGATGGCGTGTATACGCTGGAGGGCAGCTGGGATCCGTTTTTTCCGCTGGTCATGGCGTCAGAGCATGCGCCAGAACTTGATATCGCAACGGGTATTGCAGTCGCGTTTCCCCGCAATCCGATGCATCTGGCTTACCAGGCGTGGGATTTGCAGCGGTTCAGCAAGGGCAAATTCCTGTTGGGCATTGGCTCGCAGATTAAGGTTCATATTGAGAAGCGCTTCGGCGTCGGTTTCAGCCCGCCTGCGGCGCGCATGCGCGAGTATATTCTTGCGCTCAAAGCGATCTTTGATTGCTGGCAGAATGGCACGCGGCTGGATTTTGAGGGCGAGTATTTTCGCCACACACTGATGACCCCGATGTTTAATCCGGGCCCGCTGGAATGCAAGCCTCCGCCGATCCTGTTGGGCGCGCTTGGTCCGATGATGACAGAGGTCGCGGGCGAGGTCGCAGATGGTTTGATCGTGCACCCGTTTAACAGCATGCCCTTTCTGCTCGATCATGCGCTACCTGCGGTCAACCGGGGGCTGGCTAAATCGGGTCGCGCGCGCAGTGACTTTATTTTGCAGATCAACGCTATGGTCATCACGGGTGAGACTGAGGAGCAGCGCGCGGCGGCGACTGAAAGTGTTAAGGGCTTGCTTGGCTTCTATGCGTCCACGCCTGCCTACAGGCCGCCGATGGATGCAGTGGGCTATGGAGAGCTGCAACCGGAAATGAACCGCTTGTCCAAGGAGGGTCGCTGGGATGAGTTGGGATCGCATATTGACCAGCCGTTCCTCGATGCGTTTGCCACCAGCGGGAAACCGGAGGAAATCGCTGGCAAGCTGCGCGAGAAATACGGTGAGCACGCCGACAGGCTCGCAATTTATGCCCCTTACGCGGCGCCGGATGCTATGTGGTCATCCATCATTGCAGAGCTGAAGGCGGGCTGATTCTCGGCTTTAACTGGGTATAGGCGAGGCAAGGACAATTGCGACTAAAGGGCCTCCCGAGTTTGTGGCGTAATTACCAGACCGGCACTCGCCGATACGGATTGCGCTGGGGTACACTCCGTGCCCATATGCAGAATCCCGCCAAAATGTCGCGCACTATCAGCCTGTTGTTTGTGGTCGTCCTAGCCGTATGTGCCTGTGCCAGCCCGGCACCGAAAAGGGCGGTGTTGCAGGGTAGTAACGCGCAGTCGGTTAATTTCAGTGGCTCCTGGGAGATGGACTACGGCCAGAGTGATAACACCCAGGAAAAACTCGATTCGATAGTAAGGGAGTTGAATCGCGATGCACAGCGCCGCGCCGCTCAGAGCAACATGCAGCAGGGGGCCGTGGGTGGCGGCATGATGATCGGGGGTCCCAGCAGCAGTTCGTCGATTCTGGGTATGGTTCGGATGGCTGATCTCATCACGCAATCCCCACTGCTGGACATCACGCAGGATACGGACAAGATTCGCGTCAAGCGGGAACAGGATTTTGATTTGACCTGTGAGTTTTTCCCGGGTGAATTGAATAGGGTTGAGACCCCATTCGGTACGGAAATCTGTGGCTGGAACGGGCATCAGCTGGTGTTCAAGTTATTGTTACCCGAGGGGCTCAGCATCCAGCACGTGATGACCGTTGGCGCGGCCGGCCAGAAGCTCAATATTGCGACTACGGTGGTCAGTAGCCAGGTATCCTTTCCGTTTCTGCTGAATCGTGTTTACAACCGGTTTGAGCCTGGTCAGAGCGGTTACAAATGCGAAGTGACGTTAACGCGAGGCACGGTATGTACCACCGAATCCCGTTGAGTATTGTGCGGTTGCATCTGTCAGTGCTGGCCGTCTGCGTAATGGCGGCGGTCTATCTGTGCCTACAAGTATCTGTGGCACAAAGCTCTGACGATGACAACTTTGTTGATGTCGGGCTGGTGATCTTCGACCCGGGCATTCCGGTCGATAAATCCACACACAGCAAACTGGGCATTTTCCCGGAGATCCGCAAGGCTGAGGCAAAGTACATGCCTGTGATGCTGCGCGAGACTCTGATCGACTCTGGTGACTGGGGCGTGGTGCGCGTGCTGCCGGAGCCACTGGAGTCTTCCGAATTACTGGTGACGGGAGTGATCGTGCACTCCGATGGCCAGCGTCTGGAACTGCAAATACAGGCGCGTGATGCCACCGGCGCGCAGTGGTTGGACAAAGCGTATATCGGTACTACGACACCTTCTGTCTACCCGGTGAACGTCCCCGTCGACCCGTATTCACAAGTCTATGCCCAGATCGCTGCAGATTTGCTTGCGGTGCGTCGTCAGAAGAGCGCCAGCCAGCTATCGGAGATCCGCGAGGTCGCCCTGATGCGCTATGCCAGCGAACTGGCGCCCGAGGTCTTTGCATCGTATTTGTCAAGCTCTGCTGCGGGGATGTATACCTTGCAGCGCCTGCCCGCCTCGGATGACCCGATGCTGGCACGTGTTGTCCGTATCAGGAACCAGGAGTACCTGTTCATCGACACGGTGGATGAACAGTATGCAAGGCTGGCGGAGGAAATGGCGCCCACCTATAACCTATGGCGTCAGTATGGTGCTGAGCAAGCTGATTACCGGGACGAGTATCAGTCGCGGGTTGCCAGCAAGACCAGCCAGGGTCGCCGCGGTTCATTTGTGGCGCTGGAGCAGACGTACAACGCCTACAAATGGTCAAAGATTCACGAGCAGGATCTTGATGAACTGGCGCTGGGGTTCAATAATGAGGTGGCGCCTACCCAGATGGAAGTCAGTGGTACAGTCTTCAAGCTCAGCGGCAGTCTCGATACCCAGTACATCGAATGGCGAGAAATCCTCCAGCGTATTTTTGCGTTGGAAACGGGTTTGCCGCCAGCGCCCTGAAGTCTGCTATGCTGCAATGATGGCTCGTAAAGAAAAAGACAATGAATCCTTCCTGGATGCCCTGCGCAAACTGACTGAGCAGATTGCCGGTGGTACCGTGGATTTTGCGCGCAATACTGCAACACTTACCGCCATGTTCGGCGAGAGTTGGCTGCGCAACGCGCTGCTCAACAAACTCGAACCCGAGCGCCTTGAGGCGATGGCCGATGCCGGACGCTTCCTGCGTGATGCGCGAGAAACCGCAGGTATGTCGCTGAAGGACCTTGCGGAGAGTCTTGGGCTCTCCGACCGCGGTGTATTGGAAGATATCGAGAGCGGCGAAACCATTATGCCGCTGGAACTGATGCTGCGCAGTGCGGCTCTGTTAGCGCGCCATGACCCCATTCCTTTTCTGATCAAGTTCATGCGCACCTACAATCCCGCCCTGGAGAAGGCGCTGGAGCAGTGGGGTGTACTGGCGCTGCCAAAGCAATACGAGCGCGAGCGGCGCTTTGTGAACCTGATGCGGCAACACGATACACTGCGCCGCTTGAGTGACGATGAGTACGATCGATATATTCACTATATGGAGAGTTCAAGTAATCTTGTGCTCGATGTCATGCGCAAGGAAAAACAAGCCAACGCTATCAGCATGGCGTCCGCCTCTGAGCTCGGTGGCCGCCCCAAAGCCAAGGCGAAGTCACGTCCCGCCGCGAAAAAGGCCAGCTCTGGCGGGCGCAAGCGGGCACCTGCAAAACGTGCGGATGCACGCTAAAGAACGGCGGTCTGCATTTCCTTAGCATTGTTCAACATATCGGTTTACTCCCCACTTATTCTTTAAAAGGTTGTTCGTTTTGCCCACGATTAGCACAGATATGAACGCCTGGTTTGCCACCTGCCCAAAAGGTGTTGAGTCATTGCTGGCCGACGAGCTGGCAAGCCTGGGTGCAGACAGCACTCGCGAGACTGTGGCCGGCGTGCATTTCACCGGGCCGCGGGCACTGGCATACCGCGCCTGTCTTTGGTCACGCCTGGCCAATCGGATTCTGTGGCCTTTAGCACAGCTGGATGCCGTGGACGGTGACAGCCTTTACCGCAATATGACAGAGATCGATTGGGGAGCGCTATTCGCTGCGCGCAGCACGATTGCGATCGATTTCTCTGGCGAGAACCGCAACATTCGCAATACTCAGTTTGGTGCCCAGCGTAGCAAGGATGCCATCGTAGACTGGTTTGTCGAGGCGACGGCGCAGCGTCCCTCGGTCGATCGTGTCAATCCCGAAGTGCGCTTGAATATTCGCCTGGTGCGGGATAGCGCGCATTTATCGATTGATCTTTCGGGTGGCAGCCTGCACCAGCGTGGCTATCGACTGCAGGCCGGTCTGGCGCCATTGAAAGAGAATCTGGCGGCCGCTGTTCTGTTGCGAGCCGACTGGCCGGGTATCGCTGCGCGCGGAGGTGCGTTGATCGACCCTTTATGCGGCTCGGCCACCCTGTTGCTGGAGGGCGCGATGATGGCCGCTCAGATTGCCCCTGGCCTGGGCCGCAAGCGGTTTGGATTCGAACACTTGTTAATGCACGATGCTGCTCAGTGGCAAGCGATTCTTGGCGACGCGCGTGGCCGGGCAGAGCGTGGCAGGGCTGCGCAGTTGCCCGAGATTCGCGGCTACGACTGGGACCCGGCGGTGATTCGCCGCGCGCAGGAAAATATCGCGCGCATTGGCCTTCAGGACGTGGTGCGTGTCAGTTGCAAGCCGCTATCTGAGTTGCAAAAGCCCAGTCACACGCCGTTGCCGTTTGGACTGGTAGTGTGCAATCCGCCCTACGGTGAGCGCATCGGCGATAAGGACGCTTTGGTGCCCTTGTATCGTCAACTGGGCGAAGGCATCCTGCGGGAGTTTCCCGGTTGGCAGGCGGCGGTGTTGACCTCTGACCTTGACCTTGGCAAAGCGACCGGGTTGCGCAGTCATAAACGTTATGCGCTGTTCAACGGTAAGCTCGCCGTCAATCTGTTGTTGTTTGATCTGTCGAATAACGAGCTGCGCGACGGCAGCCAACGAGAGGCCCAAACAGCGCCACCAGCGCTCTCTGACGGTGCACTCATGTTTGCCAACCGCATTACTAAGAATCGCAAACGTCTCGCATCCTGGGTGAAGCGCGAGCAGGTAGAGTGCTACCGTCTATACGATGCCGATATGCCGGAGTACTCCGTTGCCGTGGATATTTATGGCGAGTACGTTCATGTCGCCGAGTACCAGGCCCCGAAACAGATCTCACCGGAGGTGGCCGAACACCGACTCAATGAAGTGCGCTCTGCACTGCCTGCAGCGCTAGGTGTTAGCGCTGAAAAAATTATTTTCAAACAGCGCAGCCGCCAGCGTGGCAAGGAACAGTACACCCGACAGGACAGCCGTGGCGATTTGCTGACCGTGCGTGAGGGTAGGTCGCAGCTGCTGGTTAACCTGCATGATTACATTGATACGGGATTATTTCTCGATCACCGGCCGTTGCGCCTGCGCATTGCACAGGAGGCGCATGGCAAAGACTTTTTGAATCTCTTTTGTTACACCGGCGCGGCCACGGTGCAGGCGGCCCTTGGCGGCGCGCAAACAACCACCAGCGTCGATTTATCCAACACGTATCTGAAGTGGCTGCAGAAAAACCTGGCGGCGAATCAATTGGCGGAAGCTCAGCATGCGATAGTCCGCGAAGACTGCCGCAGCTGGTTGAAGCGGACCCGCAATCGCTATGACCTGATACTGCTTGACCCGCCATCCTTCTCAAATTCAAAGGCCATGGCTGAGAGCTTTGACGTACAGCGTGATCATGCTGAACTCGTGTGCCAGGCCATGGCGGTGTTGCGCAAAGAGGGGTGCCTGTATTTTTCCAATAACCGCCGCGGCTTTGCGCTCGATGAGTCACTGGCGGCTGACTTTGTGTGTGAGAATATTACGGGGCAAACACTGTCACCAGACTTTCAACGCAACCGAAAAGTACATTCCTGTTGGGCGATCCGTTATAAATAAGGGCGTATAACGCTAGCAGTCGCCAACCTTGAGCGACACATGATATCCACAAAGTCTGCTAAGCCCTTGATAGTTATATTGATTGATTATGAAATGCTATTAAAAATCGCTAACTCATTGATTTAAAATTATAAAAATAGCATCCCTTGCTGCTGCGACACGGGTATTGCACACGTCCCTGTCGAGAAAAAGTGGGAGATTTGAAGCACTGTCCCCAACGTTATCCACAGATTGCCCTGTGGATAACGCGCGCTTCTTCATACTGCCCCGGCCTAATACAGACCAATAAATAGTACTAGCCCGGATCTGCCAGTTTCAGTAATTGCTTGCCGACATTACTGCCATCGAACAAGCGCTGCAGGGTGGCGGGTATGTTTTCGAAGCCCTCCTGCATGTCTTCTCGCCAGACGATCTCGCCGCTCATTACCCAGCTGGTCAGCGCATCGATTGCCTCAGCGGCGCGGTCGAGGTAGTCGATGACGATAAATCCCTGCATACGGATGCGCCGACTGATCAACAGCATCAAATTGTGTGGTCCGGGTGCAGGTGTCGATGCGTTGTAACCTGAGATGGCCCCGCACAGCACAATGCGACCAAAGTCGGCCATTTGCCCAATACCTGCCTCCAGTGTGTCGCCGCCGACATTGTCGAAAAACATATTAACGCCGTCCGGACAAAGTTCAGCGATGCGCTGCGTTAATGATTCTTTCTTGTAATCAATCACGGCGTCCAGCTTACAGTCAGTGCGCAGCCAATCGCATTTCTCTTGTCCGCCCGCAATGCCCACCACACGGCAGCCCTTGAGCCTGGCAATCTGTGCGACGACCGAGCCGGTAGCGCCGGCTGCACCGGATACCAATACGGTGTCGCCCGCTTGCGGTTGGCCGACGTCGAGCAGCCCGAAGTAAGCGGTGAGGCTGGTGCTGCCAAACACACTGAGTGCTAAATTTGGGGGCGTACCCGCAGGCAGCGCGGTGGGTGGAATCGCACTTGATGGGTCGCCAATACTGAAGTCCTGCCAGTTCACGAGGCCCTGAATGAGTGTCCCCACGGGCAGCGCAGGATTCTCTGATGTCACCACTTGACCGACGCCGCTGGCGCGCATGGGTTCTCCAATGGCGACGGGTGGCAGATAACTGGGAACATCGTCGAGCCACCCTCTCATTGCGGGATCAAAACCCAGCATCAATGTTTTTACCAGTACTTGCCCGGCGCCAAGATCGGGTTCAGGCAGGGGAGATTGCACCAGCTCAAAGTGTTGTGGTCCGACGACGCCCTGTGGGCGCTCCTTCAGTAGCCATTGCCTGTTTACAGTGTCCATTTTATATCCTGTTGGAAAATCTTGTCAGTGTGTTTTAGTTCTAGTTTGACTGTGAGCGGGAATACGCATCGCCACGTCACCGCGCAGATCAGTATTAGACCACCTGCGCATTACATTGAACAGGGCGCCGCCGCTGCATTCGCCCACATGACACTGTTGATCAGCTGTGTTCCAATCGAGACGCGAAATGAACGTGGCGCAACACCGATGAAATCGCTTTTGATTATCTACCATAGCCAGAGCGGAACCTCCGCCCAACTCGCGCGCGCGGCATGGCGAGGCGCACAACGAGAGTCGGATATGAGCGTCTCCGTGCAGCGCGCCTGGGATGCCAGCACCTTGCATCTGTCGCAGGCAGATGGAGTTTTGCTGGTGATGGCAGAGAATTCCGGTGCACTGTCTGGTGGTATGAAGGACTTTCTCGATCGCACGTTTTATCCCGCCATCGCACGGGAGCTGGTGCTGCCTTATGCGTTATTGATCAGCGCTGGCAACGATGGGCGCGGGGCGCAGCGGCAAGCGCAAAGAATTCTGTCGGGCTACCCCTTTCCGGCGGCGGCTGAGCCATTGATACTGCGCGGTGAGTGGTGCCCGGCGCATCAAGAGGCGAGTGCAGAGTTGGGGCAGGCATTTGCCGCAGGCTTGTCGATGGGGATTTTTTAGAGCTAACCGGCGTCGGAAAACGTGCGCAATGCCTCTATGAAAGCGTGCGCGGCGCGCGACAAGCTGCGGCCCGCGTGATGGACGGCGCCCAGTGACCTGCCGATGCTGGCGTCGCGAACCGGCAAGGTGGCGAGCGAAGCATCCATCATACTGCGCGGCAGCACCGTCCAGCCCAAGCCCACCGACGACATCATGCGAATTGTTTCCAGGTAGTTGGTGGCAATGGCGATTTCAACCGTTAGATTGCGCCGGTCAAACAGATTCTTCACGATTTGCCCCGTATAGGTATTGAGACCAGGCAGGATGGCGGGGTGGCGGCTTAACTCTCTCAGGTCTATTTTCTTCTTACGCGCTAGTTCATGCCCGCGCTGCACCATGAAGTCCAGCGGGTCGGCCCAGACAATACGTGTGATGATATTCGCTACCGGGGTTGGCGCCAGTGTAACGACTGCCAGTTCGACCTCGCCGCGCAGCGTGAGGTCATAGGCCTGCTCGGAGTCCATAAACTCGATATCGAGTTGCACCGCGGGATAGGCTTTGCTGAAGAAGCTCAAGACCGGGGGCAGTCGATGCAGGCCTATATGGTGGCTGGTTGCCAAGCGCAGTCGCCCGCGCACTTCTCCTGCCAGATCGCGCACTGATTGCTCGGCTGCCTGCAGTTCCAGTTGCACCGCGCGGGCGTGGGGCAGTAAGGCCTGTCCGGCTTCCGTTGTACTGATGGTTCTGCCGATGCGGTCAAACAGCGAGACGTTCAACTGCTCCTCTAGCTGGGCCACGCGTTTACTAACAGCCGGTTGTGTCAGGTGCAGTTTTTGCGCGGCGATTGAAAATGAGCCGGTTTCGGCGACCAGCAGAAAGGCCTTTAGATTTTGGGTGTCCATCAATGTATTCCTATATGGAATCTATATGATGAAAATAATAAATTTGAGTAACCAAAGAATCAAGCCCATACTTACTCTGTTGATTTAATTCCCGGCCTGTTACCCGTCTGTTCTCAAGAGGTGCCCTATGAGCGGAAAAACTCTGTACGAAAAATTATGGCAAAGCCATTTGGTCGAAGAGCGTGATAATGACTCCGGTTTGATTTATATCGACCGTCAGTTGATCCATGAGGTCACCTCTCCGCAGGCATTTGAGGGGCTGCGTTTGGCCAATCGCCAGCCGTGGAGAGTCGATGCGAACTTCGCTGTTCCCGATCACAATGTTCCGACGGAACTGCATGAGCGCAGTGGCGGGGTTGCGGGTATCGCGGATCCCATTTCTCGTCTGCAGGTGCAAACGTTAGACGATAACTGCCGCGATTTTCAGATACTTGAATTCCAAATCAATGATGTTCGCCAGGGAATCGTGCATGTGGTGGGGCCCGAGCAGGGCGTAACACTGCCGGGCATGACCATCGTGTGTGGCGATTCACACACCTCGACACACGGTGCGTTGGGTGCGATGGCACAGGGTATTGGCACCTCCGAGGTAGAACACGTGATGGCCACGCAGTGCCTTGTGCAACAGAAAATGAAAAATATGTTAGTGCGCGTCGATGGCACTTTGCAGACTGGCGTGACCGCCAAGGATGTTGTGCTGGCCGTTATTGGTGAGATCGGTACGGCGGGCGGCAACAATCATGCGATCGAGTTTGGTGGTGAAGTGGTGCGGGCCCTGAGTATGGAAGGGCGCATGACCATTTGTAATATGGCGATCGAAGCGGGTGCCCGTGTCGGCTTGATAGCGGTGGATGACACCACCATCGAGTATGTGAAAGGCAGGCCGTTTGCGCCTAGAGGCGAGCTGTGGGATCAGGCGGTTGTAGCATGGCGTGAGCTGCACAGCGACGACGATGCTCACTTTGACCGCGTTATTGAATTACGTGGAGAGGATATTGCGCCGCAAGTTACCTGGGGTACCTCGCCTGAGATGGTGTTGCCCGTCGACGGCATCATTCCCGATCCTCAACTCATGGAGAATGCGGGCAAGCGTCATGCGGCTGATCGTGCACTGGAATACATGGGTTTGAAGGCCGGCATGGCCATTTCCGATATTCAGCTCGACACGGTTTTCATCGGGTCTTGCACCAATTCGCGGATTGAAGATCTGCGTGCGGCAGCAGCGGTAGTGAAGGGCAAGAAGGTGGCCTCTACCGTTAAGCGGGCTCTGGTGGTGCCAGGCTCAGGCCAGATTAAGAAGCAAGCCGAGGAGGAGGGCCTGGACAAGATATTCATAGAGGCGGGCCTTGAATGGCGCGAGCCGGGCTGCTCGATGTGTCTTGCTATGAACTCGGACAAGTTGGGAGCGGGTGAACATTGTGCGTCCACCTCTAACCGTAATTTTGAAGGTCGCCAAGGCTTTGGTGGTCGCACGCACCTGGTGAGCCCCGCGATGGCGGCGGCGGCTGCCGTTGCTGGCCATTTTGTCGATGTGCGAAACTGGTAGGAGAGTATTGCAATGAAAAGTTTTACAGTATTAGAAGGGTTGGTCGCCCCCATGGATCGCGCGAATGTCGATACCGACCTGATCATACCCAAGCAGTTTTTGAAATCCATCAAGCGCAGCGGATTCGGCCCTTACCTGTTTGATGAAGTGCGTTATATGGATCAGGGGGAGCCCGGGCAGGACTGCACTCATCGGCCCCGCAACCCTGAGTTCGCACTGAATAAACCGCGTTACCAGGGTGCCCGCATACTCCTCGCTCGGGAGAATTTCGGCTGCGGATCGAGCCGCGAGCATGCACCGTGGGCGCTGGAAGACTTTGGTATTCACTGCATCATAGCCCCGAGTTTCGCTGATATCTTTTACAACAACTGTTTCAAGAACGGCATTTTGCCGGTGGAACTCGCACCGGCTGTGGTCGATCGACTGTTTCAGGAAATGTATGAAAACGAAGGGTATTCACTTGTTGTCGATCTCTCGAGCCAGCGCGTAGAGACTCCCACGGGAGAGACCATAAGCTTTGCCGTCGATGAGTTTCGCAAGCATTGCCTGCTGAATGGGCTGGATGATATCGGGTTAACACTGAATAGCGCCGATGCGATTCGCAGCTATGAGCAAAAATGGCGCAAGCAGTCACCCTGGCTGTTTGATGTTGTTGGCGTGTGAAAGGGGAAAACTCCCACTAAGTCGGTTGTTTGGAGAGGACAGATGAGTAAAGAGTACGATGTAGCCATAGTGGGCGCCACAGGTGCCGTAGGCGAAGCGATGATTAGTGTGCTGGAGGAGCGCAATTTTCCGGTGCGCAATCTCTATCTGCTGGCGAGCAGTCGCTCAGCGGGCAAAAGCCTCAAGTTCAAGGGCAAGTCAGTGCGCGTGACGGACCTTGCAGCGTTCGATTTCAGTCAGGTACAAATCGGTTTGTTCTCCGCGGGCGGCAGCATTTCAGAGGAGTATGCGCCCAAAGCAGCGGCGGCCGGCTGTGTGGTGATCGATAATACGTCCCATTTTCGCCGCGACGACGATATCCCGTTGATCGTGCCTGAAGTGAATATCGAAGCACTGGCGGGTTATAGCAAGCGCAATATTATTGCCAATCCCAACTGCTCGACCATACAGATGCTGGTAGCCTTAAAGCCGATCTACGATGCGGTGGGCATTGCGCGTATTAATGTCGCGACCTACCAGGCGGTCTCGGGCACCGGCACGGAAGCCGTCGAGGAACTCGCCGGTCAGACCGCAAGACTCCTCAACGGTCAGGACATCACCTGCGAGGTATATCCCAAGCAAATCGCCTTCAACGTGCTGCCGCAGATCGATTCTTTCGAGGAGAATGGTTATACCCGAGAGGAGATGAAGATGGTGTGGGAGACACAGAAGATTTTTGGCGACCCGGGGATTCAGGTGAATCCTACCTGCGTGCGTGTGCCGGTGTTCTTTGGACATTCTGAAGCGTTGCATATTGAGACAGTGGATAAAATTACCGCAGAGCAGGCACGTGCGCTACTTGAGAACGCGCCTGGGATCACTGTGGTGGACGAGCGCGCGGACGGAGGTTATCCAACGGCGGTGACCGAGTCGGCTGGCAAAGACCCGGTTTTCGTCGGCCGAATCCGTGAGGATATCTCGCATCCCAGAGGCTTGAATTTATGGGTTGTTTCGGACAATGTCCGCAAGGGCGCGGCCTTGAATAGTGTGCAAATTGCCGAGAGCTTGGTGTCAACCTACCTTGATTAATGCCTGTAATTCACTGATACTTAAAAGGATATTCTGGTACTAATAAGTGCCTACATGCACTTGATGTGCAACTGCTAAAAGGCAGAGCCGGTGGCTTCAGGGGCTGGGCGTATCAGGCGCGGTACTTGAGACACCCGGAAGCTGAGGCCGACATCAGGGGGTTGGTTTGAAATTCTCGGGCACAATAATAAGGGGCTGGTATGGCTCGTAAGTTAGCTGCTGTGGCGTTCTCATTGGGGTGTCTTCACGCAAGTTCATTGATGGCACTTGGCCTCGGTGAAATGCAAATGGAGTCGTTCCTCAATCAGCCGCTGAAAGCCAGTGTCGATCTGCTCAATATGGAAGGGCTGCACGGGGACGAGGTCAGGGTAAGACTGGCGACCACCGAAGATTTCGACAAGTTGGGACTTGAGCGTGCCTACTTTCTGACCAGCGTCACCTTTGAGGTCGTTCCTGACGGTCGCGGTGGTGCCCAAATTCTTTTGCGTTCGGAAGACCCCGTGCTGGAGCCCTATCTCGATTTCGTCATTGAGGCGCGGTGGCCGTCGGGCAGGTTATTGCGCGAGTACACAGTACTAGTAGACCCCCCCACTTTTTCTCGCGCGACTCCCGTGGTCTCTGCCAGCGAGCGTGTTGCCGCAACAGAGGGTATTGCTGCGCCGGTTGCGAACAGTGAACAGTTCGCCTCTCGCCAGACCACTGACAGCAGCAACTTTGATTATAACCAAGCCGTCGAGTCCGCACGTCAGCGCGATAACAGTGCGCCGAGCCGGGGCTCTATAGCGCCTGGCAGCCAGTACCGCATAAGCCAGAACCAGACACTCTGGGAAATTGCCAGCATGGCGAAGTCTCCGGGGGCGTCAGTGCACCAGACCATGCTGGATATTCAGCGGATTAACCCTGATGCCTTTATCAATGGCAATATCAATCGCATCAAGGCAGGCTACATTATATATTTGCCCGGTGCCGATGATATTAGCTCTGCCGACTTGCCCAGCGCGCTGGCTGCAGTGCGCGAGCAAAACCAGGCCTGGCGTGAAGGGCGCGACGCCGCATCCGCTGCCAGCCGCCCTTCACTGAGAATTGCGGCTGAGCCCGAAGAGTCCGTCGCTGCGGATACCGCGCCGCGCGCCGGTGTGTCCGAGGCACCAGCCGCCGCCAGCGAGTCCGAGCAGCCCAGAGGCAGTGCGATAGCCGCGGCAGCGGGACGTGTTAGTTCCGAAACACTGGAGCGGCTGGCTGCCCTGGAAGAGCAACTGCAAACCTTGCAACGTATTGTCAGCCTGAAGGACGATCAAATTGCTGCCCTACAAGATGCCCTGAAAGAAGCGGATGGTGGGGTCGCTGAGAGTATTCCAGATGGCTTGGCTGGAGTAGGGGTTGCACCAGAGCGACTTCCTCCGTCCGAAGAAACAGCCTTTGAGACGGAGGCGTCCCCCGTTGCAACTGACCAAGCTGAAGCGTCGACTGCCGAGAGCGGGCAGGTCGCTGAAGTCGCCCCCGCACAGAACACGGAGGCTGCAGAAGCGCCGCCCGCTGCAAAGTCACCTGCGCCGCCGCCCTCCGTCACTGCCGACGACAGCTGGACCAGTTACTTGTTGTACATTTTAGGTGCATTGGTGTTGGCTGTTGCCGCCTATCTCTTCTCACGCCGCCGCGCGGCTGAGGCAGAAGACGATGCGCCACTGATTGAGCCGACAGCAGCAGTGCCAGCACCCCAGGAGGACGTGTTCGCAGACGTGCATCTGCAAGACCACAATCTCGAAGTCGTGCCCGCCTCTAAAAAGCCTGCTGTGGTCGCGGCCCGCGCCCCTTTATCGAGTGATAGCCGCGGTTATGGTGAGCGTAAGCACGACGAATATGCCTCCGATGTCGACGCCGCAGATGCACTTGCTGAAGCCGATATCTATGTCGCTTACGGGCGCCACCCGCAAGCCATTGACCTACTGAGTAACGCGCTCACGGGCGAGCCGTCCAACCCGGTGTACCGCATTAAATTGTTGGAAATCTACACGGAACTTAAAGATCGTGTGGCTGCTACGGCGCAACTGAAACATATTATTGCCATTGGCGATGCCGATAGCATCGCGCGTGCCGAGTCCATTATCGACTGCCTTGGTAGGGACGATGAGCCGGAGCAGGAAATGCTCGTAGAAATCATCCAGCCAGCGGCTAGACGCGGTCCGGGTCTTGCGCCAAACCCACTTGAGATTCTGTCGGAATCAAATGAAAGCCTGGAAGAGGATTTCAGTGGACTGGAGATTGAGGAGGGCGACGGTTCCATGGATAGTGATCTCGATCTGTCCGCCGATTTTGGCCTTGCCGGTGCCGACCCTGACGATGAGGATCTGGTCATCGCTGCTGACAGCAATGCCTTGTCGACTAAATTAGATCTTGCGCGCGCCTATCTTGATATGGGGGACGATGAAGGAGCCCGGCAGATTCTGGATGAGGTAGTGGCCGAAGGTACCGATGATTTAAAATCTGAGGCGCGTACTCTGCTATCCCGCATTGGCTGATAGTCCGTTTTCTAACGCGCTGATTCCTGCGGGTGCACGGATAGCGTGTCGTATAGAGTATGACGGCAGTCATTTCAATGGCTGGCAATCGCAACCGCATGTTGGCGTGGTAACAGTTCAGGATCAATTGGAGTTGGCACTTTCGGAAATCGCCAATACACCTGTTCGAGTCCACTGCGCGGGCCGCACCGATACCGGTGTTCACGCCCACTCACAAATTATTCATTTTGACGCGCCTGTGGCAAGAAGTTCGAAAGCGTGGGTGATCGGGGGGAATTCCGTGCTTTCCCGGGATATTCGTATGCATTGGGCCATGCCGGTTGCGGGTGAATTTCACGCCCGTTTTTCCGCGCGGTCGCGATGCTATCGCTACGTTATTGCCAACACTCTAATAAGGCCCGCACTCATGCGCAGTCAAGTGACTTGGCATCGTCAGGAACTCGACGCAAACGTAATGCATCTGGCCGCGCAAGCTCTACTGGGCGAACAGGACTTCAGTGCCTTTCGCGCCGCATCCTGCCAGTCACGGACACCGATGCGCAACGTACAGAGCGTTGCAGTGGTGCGACATGGCGACCTGGTGCTACTGGAGATTGCCGCGAACGCGTTTTTGCACCATATGGTCAGGAATATTGCGGGGTCACTGCTGGCAGTAGGCGATAGGCGCCAGTCGATAGAGTGGGTCGCGCAACTACTGTCTCTGCGTGATCGTCGTCTTGCAGCTGAAACGGCACCCGCCACCGGTTTGTATCTAGCAGGCGTCGAGTACCCAGCGATTTTCGGTCTGCCGGAGACTCCCTACGGGCCAATGATGTTGGGGACTCAGCCGCAATCCTGAGTGCTCGCGTTAAGCGTGCCATAAAGACAGCATCGCGGTTGATCTGCTATCATTCTTCTCTTATTTTTAAGGCACTCAGGCGATATGGCGTCTACCCGTATTAAAATATGCGGAATCACCCGGAACGAGGATGCCCTTGCTGTCAGTGACAGTGGTGCAGACGCACTGGGCCTTGTTTTTTACAACGCCAGCCCAAGAGCTGTTACCGCAGAGCAGGCTGCGGAAATTGTGCACGGGATATCGCCCTTGGTGACTGTAGTGGCGTTATTTGTTGATGAACCGGTCTCGAGTATCGAGCGTATACTTGCCACAGTGCCTGTCAATCTGATTCAGTTTCACGGCGACGAAACAGCACAATTTTGCCAACAGTTTGGTCGGCCCTGGATTAAAGCATTACGTGTCAGGCCTGGTTTCAATATAGCGGATGCGTGTCAGCAGTATCGGCAGGCACGGGGCGTATTGCTGGATGCCTGGCAGGAAGGTGTTCCAGGGGGTACTGGAAAAACTTTCGATTGGGACTTGTCACCTGTCGATCTGCCTATACCGCTGGTGTTGGCGGGCGGGCTAGACGAGCATAATGTGGGCGAGGCGATCAGGATTGCGCGTCCGGCAGCAGTGGATGTCAGCGGGGGCGTAGAGAGCGCCCCCGGAATCAAGGACGCAAACAAAATACACCGATTTGTTGCGGCTGTTCGAGCCGCAACGTAACAGCTGGATGGAGCAGGACATGACGATTCACACAGATGAGGCGCTTTTTGCGACGGTACCCGACGCCCAAGGCCGTTTTGGTCAATACGGCGGTAAGTATGTGTCTGAGACATTAATGGCAGCCCTGGCGGAGTTGGAGACTGTCTACCGCGAGTTGTCGCAGGATGCCGAGTTTCAGCGTGAGCTCGACCACGACCTGACGCATTACGTCGGCAGGCCTTCGCCGCTGTATGAGGCGGCGCGCTGGTCAGACGCTATCGGCGGTGCCCGTATATTCTTGAAGCGCGAGGATCTTAACCACACGGGTGCCCACAAAGTGAACAACACCATCGGCCAGGCCTTATTGGCGAGGCATATGGGCAAAAAACGCGTGATCGCCGAAACAGGAGCGGGCCAGCACGGCGTAGCGACAGCCACTATTGCGGCGCGACTCGGACTTGAGTGCCAAGTGTTTATGGGCGAGGAGGATATTCGCCGCCAGGCACTGAACGTTTACCGCATGAAACTGCTCGGTGCGCAGGTCATATCCGTCACCTCGGGGTCGCGCACACTCAAGGATGCCATGAATGAGGCCATGCGCGACTGGGTGACCAATGTGGATGACACCTTCTATATTATCGGTACGGTTGCCGGCCCTCACCCCTATCCGATGCTGGTGCGCGATTTTCAGTGTGTCATCGGGCGCGAAGCGAGGGCTCAATCACTAGCCCAAACAGGCCGCTTGCCCGACGCACTGGTGGCCTGTGTGGGGGGTGGGTCAAACGCCATAGGTTTGTTTCATCCTTTCCTGAAAGATGAAGAGGTTGCCATGTACGGGGTCGAGGCGGGTGGCCATGGGCTGGCCACGACGGAACACGCTGCGCCGCTCAGTGCCGGGACTCCGGGTGTATTGCACGGTAATCGGACCTACCTGATGCAGGACAGTGATGGCCAGATTATGAATACACACTCGATTTCTGCAGGCCTGGATTACCCCGGCGTGGGGCCTGAGCATTCCTGGTTGAAAGATATCGGCAGAGTGAATTACGTGGTTGCCAACGACGATGAGGCCCTGCGCGCATTTCACACATTGACACGAGTAGAAGGTATTATGCCTGCGCTGGAGACCAGCCATGCGCTGGCTTATGCGGAAAAACTGGCGGCACAGATGACGCCGGATCAGACCATCATTGTCAATCTGTCCGGCCGTGGCGACAAGGATATTCATACTGTTGCCCAGCTCGACGGCATTGAAATTTAGTTGACCCCGGCGGAGAGCAGGTAGTGAGTCGAATTGCAGGACGTTTCCAGCAGCTGGCAGAGCAGGGCCGCACCGCCCTTATTCCCTATATCGTCGCGGGCGATCCCGGTCAGGACGCAACGGTGCCACTTATGCACGCACTGGTGAAAAGTGGTGCCGACATCATTGAGCTAGGTGTACCTTTTTCCGACCCGATGGCAGAAGGGCCCGTTATCCAATTGGGTCATGAGCGTGCACTGGCCAATGGCACCACGTTGCTGCGCGTGCTGGAAATGGTGCGTGAATTTCGCTTGCACGACACTACAACGCCGGTATTGCTGATGGGATATGCTAACCCTGTGATGCACATGGGCTATGGCCGCTTCGCAGATGCTGCGTCGAAGGTCGGTCTGGACGGTTTGCTCACGGTGGATATTCCGCCTGAGGAAGTGGATGGCATCAACGCTGAGTTGCAGCGTGTGGGCATGGATAACATCTTCCTGGTGGCGCCCACTACGCCCGATGAGCGCATTGGGCGTATCGCTGCCAGAGCCAGTGGCTTTGTTTATTATGTCTCCCTCAAAGGCGTCACCGGAGCAGGGAATATCGACACTACTGCCGTTGCTGAGCGGGTTGAGGCTATTCGTCGGCATACACAACTGCCGGTGGTGGTTGGCTTTGGCATCAAGGATGCCGTCTCTGCACGAGCGGTTGCCCAAACTGCAGACGGGGTGGTGGTCGGCAGTGCGTTGGTCAGTGCGATGGCACAGGCTATTGCGGAGGGTGGAAACGCGCAGCATGCGTCAGAGGCAGCGGCTGGTCTGTTGGGCGAGATTCGTGAGGGTATCGATAGCCGCATCACCGCATAGTATGTCTTCATGCCTAGCGGTGTATTAGGCAATATCAGCACGAAGGAGTACTAGTTGAGCCACACCGTGTTTATAATGTCTCCCTTTCTGGGGCGGTGAGGAAAATCATGAGCTGGATAGACAAAATTCTGCCGGCAGGTGTGCGCAGTAGTGATGCTGGACGCAAAGGCTCCAGTAGCGTTCCTGAAGGGTTGTGGAAGAAATGCGTCAAATGTGAGGCCGTTCTTTACAGGCCCGACGTCGAACGCAATGACGATGTCTGCCCCAAATGCGACCATCACATGCGTATCGGCGCGCGCAAGCGGCTCTCCCGCTTTTTTGACGAGACCGGATGTGTTGAAATTCTGTCGGAGATCGAACCCGTTGATCGGCTCAAGTTCAAGGACAAAAAGCGCTATCGTGATCGCTTGAGCGCTGCGCAGAAATCGACGGGAGAGAAAGACGCTTTGATCGCTATGCGCGGCACGCTGCGCGGATTGCCACTAGTGGCGGTGGCGTTTGAGTTTGAATTTCACGGTGGCTCCATGGGCTACGCGGTTGGAGAAAAATTCACTCGCGCTGCCCACTTGGCACTGGAGGAGAGAATACCTTTGGTATGTTTTTCTGCCTCCGGTGGGGCGCGCATGCAGGAGGCTCTGATCTCACTTATGCAGATGGCTAAAACCAGTGCGGTCATCGAGCGCATGAAAATCTCATCTGTGCCGTATATTTCGGTAATGACTGATCCGATCTATGGTGGTGTTTCTGCTTCGCTGGCCCTGCTGGGCGACATTAATATCGCCGAGCCGGATGCAAGAGCGGGTTTTGCTGGCCCTAACATTATTGAGCAGACCATTCGACAAAAACTGCCTAAGGGGTTCCAGCGCAGTGAATTCCTGCTGGAACATGGGGCGATCGATATGATAGTCCACCGCACGCATATGCGAGATACGATTGCGCGCCTGCTGTCGAAGCTCACGGGTCATCCTCTGGCGCCGCTGGAGGATCAGCCAGAGCCAGAAGAGCCAGGCAACAGTGATGACGCTCCCGTTGCGGTCGCGGCAGGAGATGAATAAAGCGTCGCTCGAGCAGTGGCTGCAGCGGCTCGAAACAATTCATCCGACGGAGGTCGAACTGGGTTTGGAGCGGGTCGCGAGCGTTGCACGGACGCTTGAGTTGTTACCTGTTCTGCCGCCCGTCATCACGGTCGCGGGCACTAACGGCAAAGGGTCTACCGTGGCTGTGCTTGAGGCTTTGCTTATTGCGGCGGGATACCGGACTGGAAGTTATACTTCCCCGCACTTGATACGTTTTAACGAGCGGATCAAGGTCGGCGGTGTTGAGGCCTCGGACGAGAACATTGTGAGTGCCTTTGCCAGGATCGACGATGCCAGAGGTGAGGTCTCTCTCACTTATTTCGAATTTGCAACGCTGGCTGCGTTACTTGTTTTCAGAGACTGTGCGGTCAATTTCGTTGTGTTGGAGGTCGGCTTGGGCGGGCGCCTGGACGCAGCCAATATCATAGACGCTTCAATGGCAGTCATTACCAGTATCGATCTGGATCATCAGGGATGGCTGGGTGACTCACGCGCGGAAATTGCCATTGAAAAGGCCGGTATTTTACGCAATTCAACGCCCGTGGTTGTCGCTGACCCCAATCCGCCGCCGGAGTTAGTGCACTGCATCGCACAACTGGGCGCCCGGCCTGCGCTCTTCATTGGGAACGAGTTTACACTGGTAACCGGGCAGGGTGAGTGGCAAGCTGTCCTGCGAACCGCAAGCGGGGAGCCTCGGTGTTTTTCCGGCCAGCAAAGTGGGTCAATGCTGCCGGAAAATATCTGCGCTGCAATGCAGGCACTGTTGCTGTTGGATATCCCGATTGATGATGTAGGCCTACCGGCAGTGCTGGCCGGTGCGGCCCCGCGAGGGCGTCGCCAGCTGCGGCGGATAGCAGGGCGAGATTATGTGTTGGATGTCGCGCACAATCCGGCTGCAGTGTGCAAGCTTCTGGATTATTTGCGCTGCACTTCCTGTGAAGGCAAAACAATAGGGCTCTTTTCTGTTATGGCAGATAAAGATCTACGCCGCATTGTCGATGCTACCGCCGGGTATTTCCAGGCATGGTTTCTTGCCGATCAGCCGGGTAATGCACGGGCTGCGAAAGCGGCAGACGTTGCTGATGTCTTGCATGAGTTGGAACAACGCCAGGTGAGTATCAGCAAAAATTTCCGACAGGCGTTTCGACGCGCCCATAGTATTATGGTGGAGGGTGACCGATTGGTTGTGTTTGGTTCGTTTACCACGGTAGCAGCAATACTGCCGATTCTCGATTCCTTAAGTAACGCCTCAGATGGTCAGACTTTTCTCAAACAGGGGGAGGGACAGTGAATGATGTTCTCAAGCAGCGCCTTGTAGGAGCGCTGATTTTGCTGGCGCTGGGAGTGGTTTTTTGGCCTATTGTTTTTGTTCAGCCAGAAGAGAGCAGTAATGTCGGCCAGCGCTCTATTCCGCAACCGCCCGCCGTCTCGACAAGCCCTATTGAGGAACCTGATCCCGCCGGGTTACGAGCGTCGCTAGAGCGAGCCACAGGCGAGGACCTGCTTACGATGGATGGTACGGATGTGTACGACGACAGCGAGCGAAGTACCCCCGGAGTCCCGGCGACCGCGACCGATATCACGGCGACCGATATCACGGCGACCGATATAGCCGATACGCCAGAGCAGTCGATGACAATGTCCGGGCAGGAGCCTGCTGTCAGCGAGGTCCGTACCGAAGCGCCGCAGCGACTCGCTGTAGATGGCGACGGTGTGCCGGTAGCGTGGACGCTCCAGGTAGTGACGGTCAGCAGTTATGAGAAGGCCGAGTCGCTGCGCCAGCGACTGTTGCAAAAGAGTGAGAAGGCCTATGTCACAACGGTGAGCAGCGGCGGCAAGCAGCTTTACCGTGTTAGCGTGGGCCCGAAGTTTGAGCGCCACGAACTTGAGCGCATACAGGCGAGCATCAACGCTGAGTTTGGTGTCAAGACCATGCTTGTCCGGTACACACCCTGATGTGCCGGCAAGCGGGCTAGACCTGAATGGTTGACTGGATGCAGTTCAATGGTGCCGACTGGACGATCATTGTGGTGATCGCAGTGTCGGTGCTACTGAGTCTGTGGCGAGGATTTGTCCGGGAAGCCATTTCGCTGGCTGGCTGGGTGGCGGCTTTTGTAGTCGCTAATATGTTCGTCGGTGAAATGGCTGCCTTGTTATCGCAGTGGATTGCCAATGTTACAGGGCGCTATGTCGCAGCCTTTGCAGTGTTGTTCGCGGGAACGCTCGTGATGGTCAGCATACTAGGCAAGTTGGGTGCGCAGGTCGTACGCGTAACGGGCCTGACGCTATTGGACAGATTGTTGGGAACCGCCTTCGGTTTTGCGCGAGGCGTCATTATTGTATTGGTGCTGGTGTACGTGCTGCGACAGTTGGCGCCGCCGCAGAACCTTATAGGGTTGGATCAGGCGCAGCTGATGCCGCATGTCGATATGCTGGGCCAGTGGGTCCGTCTGTTATTCGATAATTTTCAGTCCGGACAAAGCCCGGCTCTTTCAACGTAGACAGTGAGAAGTGAGGTGAGTGTCCAATGTGTGGCCTTGTAGGAATGGTGGCGAAATCCAATGTCGCTCCCGACATATACGATGCCCTGACAGTCCTGCAGCATCGCGGGCAGGATGCAGCTGGTATCGTCACGGGTGGAGGAGGCAGATTCAGTCAACGTAAGGGAGAAGGCCTGGTGCGTGATGTGTTCCGCCAGGACCATATGGCGCGTCTTAGCGGGCCGATGGGAATAGGGCATGTGCGTTACCCCACTGCAGGCAGCTCAGGCATCGCGCTGGCGCAACCTTTTTATGTCAATTCCCCCTATGGCATCGCCCTGGCGCACAATGGCAATCTCACCAATTCTGAGGAATTGACGAAGGAGATATTTCGGGATGATCTGCGTCACCTGAATACCGATTCTGACTCAGAGGTATTGCTGAATATTTTCGCACATGAGTTGCAAACGCTCGGTAAACTCAATCCTTCCTCCGACGATATCTTTACAGCGGTTGAGGCCGTTCATCGGCGCTGTCGTGGTGGTTACGCGGTAGTAGGGTTACTGGTGAACCATGGTGTTTTTGGATTCCGCGATCCCTTTGGTATCCGCCCCTTGGTGATTGGGACGCGCAGCACGCCGTCAGGGCAGGATTATATGATAGCGTCAGAGAGTGTCGCGCTCGATGTGTTGGGCTACACGCTGCTCGATGACGTGGCGCCTGGTGAGGCAATATTTATTGATGAGCAAAGACAATTGCATCGGCGCCGTTGCGCGCCTGACTCGCGCCTGAAACCGTGCATATTTGAGCATGTTTACTTTGCGCGTCCAGACTCGATGATCGATGGCATATCAATCTACAAAACACGGATGCGCCAGGGCGAGACGCTGGCTAAGAAGATTCGCAGACTGCGTCCTGACCTCGATATTGATGTCATTATTCCTATCCCCGACACCAGTCGTATTGCTGCGCAGTCGATGGCCTATGAACTGAATATCAAATTCCGTGAAGGGCTGATGAAAAATCGTTACATCGGCCGCACCTTTATCATGCCGGGGCAGAACCACCGCAAGAAGTCGGTGCGTCAAAAGCTCAACCCCGTTCCGCTGGAGTTCTCGGGGAAGAATGTCATGCTGGTCGATGACTCGATTGTGCGCGGCACCACATGTCGACAAATCATAGAAATGGCCAGAGAGGCCGGTGCTGCCAATGTGTATTTTGCTTCTGCTGCGCCGCCTGTGCGCTATCCCAATGTCTATGGTATCGATATGCCCTCGGCGTCAGAATTGATAGCGCACAATCGCACAGTAGAGGAAGTGTGTGAGTTGATTGGTGCCGACTGGTTAGTGTATCAAGACCTGGAGGATCTCATAGAATGCTCGCGCGAGGGCAATCCTCTGGTTGATGGCTTTGATTGTTCAGTGTTCAATGGTGAATATATCACCGGGGATATCGATCAAAATTACCTTGATCGATTGGAGTTACTGCGCAACGATGATGCTCAAAATGAACGGCGAGTGGAGTTGCATACAGACGGCAATGTCGTAGGCCTGTACAACGACGTCTAGGGGTTATTCATGAACGATTACGACCCGCTGGCCGACGCGCATCTTGACACGCTCGCCGTGCACAGCGGAATACAGCGCACGCAAGAGGGCGAGCATTCGGAGGCGATCTTTGCCACGTCCAGCTATGTCTTTGACAACGCGGCGCAGGCGGCGGCAAGGTTCTCGGGCGAGCAGACTGGCAATGTCTATTCCCGCTACACCAACCCAACGGTTCGCACTTTCGAGCAGCGTCTTGCCGCACTTGAGGGTGCAGAGTCCGCTGTTGCAACCGCTTCCGGTATGTCTGCAATTTTGTCTACCTGTATGGCATTACTCAAATCGGGTGATCACGTGGTGTGCTCGCGAGATGTCTTTGGTACGACGGTGAATTTATTCATTAAGTACCTTGGCAAATTTGGTGTTGAGGTTACGTTCGTACCGTTGACGGATATCGAGGGATGGCGCGCTGCTGTGCGCCCCAATACAGCCATGTTGTTTCTGGAGACACCGTCCAATCCTCTGTGCGAGGTCGCCGACATCGAGGCTATGTCTCAGTTGGCGAAGAAGAACGATTGCTTATTGGTAGTCGACAACTGTTTTTGTACGCCTGCGTTGCAGCTCCCCTTGTCATTGGGTGCTGATATTGTCATCCATTCGGCGACAAAATACCTCGACGGTCAGGGCCGCTGCGTTGGCGGGGCCGTTGTGGGTCGCGCTGAACATATGAACGAAGTACTCACCTTTCTGCGCACCTGTGGTCCTACAATGAGCCCTTTCAACGCGTGGGTGTTTTTGAAGGGTCTGGAGACTCTGCGCCTGAGGATGGAGGCCCACAGCCATGCCGCGCTTGAAATCGCCTATTGGTTACAGCAACAGCCGCAGGTAGAGCGTGTTTTCTACGCGGGCTTGCCAGATCATCCAGGACACGAACTGGCCACTCAACAGCAACGGGCATTCGGCGGCGTGCTCTCTTTTCGCGTAAAGGGTGGCAGAGAACAGGCGTGGCAGTTTATTGACGCTACTCGCTTGATGTCGCTTACCGCCAACCTTGGCGACGCCAAAACGACTATCGTTCATCCCGCGACGACCACGCATGGGCGTCTCACCCCAGCGCAGCGGAAGCAAGCGGGTATCCACGACAGCCTTATTCGCATCGCGGTGGGCTTGGAGCACGTGGGTGATTTAAAAGCCGATCTGCAATGTGGTTTTTCCGGCATCCTTTGACAAAAGAAGAGTTAGGGGGCGACACAATGCAAGTACAGGGGCTGGTGGAAGCAGCGGTAAAGGAGGTAAGTGAAATCCTGCTGGGTAAGGAAGCCCAGATTAGACTGGCGTTATGTTGTCTTTTTGCGCGCGGACATCTGTTGATCGAAGATCTTCCTGGCATGGGTAAAACCACCTTGTCGCATGCGCTGGCCTCTGTGCTGGGACTGTCCTGGAAGCGTGTGCAGTTTACCAGTGACCTGTTGCCGGCAGATATCCTCGGGGTCTCAGTGTTCGATACCAATGAAGCCAGTTTTACCTTTCACCCCGGACCTATTTTCACGCAATTGCTGCTTGCTGACGAGATCAACAGAACAACGCCGCGTACCCAGAGTGCTCTGCTGGAAGCTATGGCGGAAGGGCAGGTAACAGTGGAAGGCGAGACGCGGCCACTGCCACAACCGTTTTTTGTGATAGCCACCCAGAACCCCGCCCATCAATCCGGTACCTATCCTTTGCCGGAGTCGCAGCTGGATCGCTTTCTGATGCGACTTGAGCTGGGCTACCCACACCCGCAGGCAGAGCGCAAGATGTTCGAGCGGCGACACAGCGCAGCCATGGAAATCAAAAATCCTCGACAGTGTATCGATATGGAGCAGCTTGAGATGATCCGGGTCGCTGTCAGTAAAGTGCATGCCTCAGAGAACCTGATCGATTATCTGCAACGCCTGGTTGCCTATACACGCCAATCTCCCGAATTCGAGGTTGGCCTGTCTCCCAGGGGCGCTCTGGCGCTGCTTGATTGTGCAAAAACATGGGCAGCGATGAACAATCGCGTCCATGTCGTGCCGGAGGATATTCAGTTGGTATTGCCCTCTGTCGCAGCCCACCGTCTGGTGGCTAGCGGTGACTATGCGGGTGATGGCAACGCGCTGGTGGATCTATTGCAGCGCAATGTGGATGTCATAGGGCGCTGAGCGAGAAATCCTATGGCTAGCGTTCAACCCAGCGCCGAGCGGCAGAATCAGAAGCTGAATGAGAACCCAAGTATCAGGGAGCGCCTGCGATCAAGTTTCAACCGTTGGGTAAAACGCCGTATACCGCCGGCGCGCGAGGTGACGCTGGATCAACGCAGGATTTTTATATTTCCCAGTCGTACCGGATTCTTTTTCGGTTGCTGCTTGCTGGTGATGCTGATTGCGGCGATCAACTTTGAGAATAACCTCAGCTACGCCCTGACCTTCCTACTGGCCACTTTGTTTATCGTGGCGATACTGCACACCTACGCGAATTTGTCGGGATTGACTATTCGTGCAGTGCGCGCACAAGCGGCTTTTCCCGGGCAACAGTCAGAGTTTGTGGTGATGATTGAGCGCGGTAAGCGGCGCGATCACTATGCCTTATATCTTAAGTGGCCGAGCAGCAGTGAAGCACTGGTGAATCTCGTTGATGTCGACAGCGTGAAGGTGCCGCTGCATATGCCAGTGGATAAGCGCGGCTGGTTTCATCCGGAGCGACTGTTGCTGGAGTCCACTTATCCATTGGGATTATTGCGCTGCTGGACATGGGTTGACCTTGACTTACGCGCACTGGTCTATCCGCGGCCCCTGAGCTCAGCAGAGCTTCCCGGGCTCGCCACAGACACGCCCGACGGCGCATCGGCAATGGTGCCGGGTAATGACGATTTCTTTGGATTCCGTGATTATCGCAAGGGTGATTCGCTCAGGCAGGTCCATTGGAAGGGGCTTGCCAGGGGTCACGATATGCAGACCAAACAGTACACCGCTTATGCGGATCGTAGTGTTTGGCTGGATTGGGAGCTGTTCCCGGGGTTGGGCGTCGAGCAGCGCTTGTCCCATTTGTGTTATTGGGTGCTGGCATTCGATGAGCGCAGGGAGGAATACGGATTGCGTCTTCCCGGAGTCACTATTAACCCGGCGGTAGGAGAAAAGCACCGCGAGCAGATACTCAAGGAGCTGGCGCTTTTTGGTACAGGAGGCTCGACGCGGTGAAGATTAAGCAACAGGTGCCGCGTAATGCTCTGGTATGGATCATTGTCAGCCTGTTCGCGCTCGTCGCACCGCACGCTGGTCGTCTGCCGATTTGGGTGTTAGCGGTCTATGTGATTGCAGTGGTGTGGCGCTTGCAAGTGCATCGCGGATTGTGGTCGTTTCCAGGCCGCTGGGTCAAAGTGGCGATGACCGTCAGCAGTTTTGTGGGAATCTACGTCAGCTACGGCACGTTAGTCGGGCTGGAACCCACCGTAGCTTTGCTGCTGACGGCGTTCGCACTCAAGTTCATCGAGCTGTCACAACGCAAGGATGCCTATGTGTTGCTCTTTCTGGGCTATTTTATCTGCATTACGGAATTCCTCTTCAGCCAGGACCTGCTGATTACGCTCTACTCTATGCTTACGGTGCTGCTGGTGACTACAGCCCTGGTTGCACTGCACCAACCGGGTCAGAATCGATTTAATCGCGGCACACTCAAAGTGGCCGGCGTGATGTTGTTGCAGGCAATGCCGCTGATGACTGTGCTGTTTTTGGTGTTCCCCCGGTTTGGTCCGCTGTGGACTGTCCCGCTAAAGACCCACGCTGCCAAGACCGGTATGAGTGATTTTATGAAGCCCGGCGATGTGGCAACACTCAGCCAGTCCGCAGATGTGGCCTTCAGGGTTAAATTCGATGGCGCTATCCCTGCTAAATCGGATCTTTACTGGCGCGGTTTGGTATTCAGTCGGCTGGAACAAGATGTCTGGTCTGGTCTGGGTTATTACGACGTCCCGCCTAACGAACAGCGCCAGAATGAAGTGGTTGTTGAGGGCACGCCGCTGCGCTATACGGTGATCATCGAGCCGACACAGCAAAACTGGCTTTACGGGCTTCATTACGCCCGCGCCCGTTCGGCGGGTATTATGGCATCATCCGACTACAGACTTGTTTCTCCTGCTCCTGTAGAGACCGAGTATATGTACCGCGTGAATAGCTGGGGGGACGTGGCAGTAGAGCAGGAGTTGTCTGAATGGCGTCGCAATACGGAAACGAAGCTGCCACCGCAGGGCAATCCTCAAACACGTCAATTGGCGCTGGATTTGCATGCCGCCGCAGCGAGTGATGAGGGTTTTGTCGACAGTGTTTTGAGTTTTTTCACCAGCGAGTCCTACGTTTATACCTTGCGTCCTGGCCGACTTGCCGGGTCCGATTCGATTGACCAGTTTATGTTCCAGTCCCGTCGTGGATTCTGTGAACACTTCGCCTCGTCGTTCGTATTTATGATGCGCTCTGCAGGTGTCCCGGCGCGGGTAGTGGCGGGCTATCAGGGTGGCGAGATAAACCCGCTGAACAAAACGGTGATAGTGCACCAGTTCGACGCCCACGCGTGGGCAGAAGTGTGGCTTGATAATAAGGGTTGGGTGCGAGTAGATCCTACGAATGCAGTGTCTCCTATGAGAATTGAAATGGGGTTGGAGGAGGCGATGGCATCGGAGGGCAGTTTCCTTGCCGCGGTGCCGCTGTCGCCACTGCGCTACCGCAGCATTCCTCTACTGAGCCAATTACGTTTGCGCTATGACGCGCTGACCTACCGCTGGCAAAGTTGGGTCATCGGTTTTAACAGTGAGCGGCAGTTTGATTTGTTGCACAGCCTCTTTGGCGAAATCAGCGCGCGGGTTTTTGCAACGCTATTGTTCGGCAGTTGGGCACTGGTACTGATACCGGTGGCTATCTCATTGTTTATGAGACGGGATACCCGTCCCGTAAACCGACTGGATAAACACTATCGTATTTTTTGTGACCGTATGGCTCTTTTGGGGCTTGTGCGAGCACCGGGAGAAACCCCGGGTCAGTTTTTAAGCCGAGCGCAGGAGGCATTACCTGCTTTTGCCGATAAACTGAAACTGATCACTGGCTTGTACAGTGAGCTGGCTTATGCAGGTGAAAGAAATGAAGCGGCGCTGGCGAAGTTCACCGGCACCGTTAACCAGTTCAAGCCGGATCGGCGCCGAGGGGTCGTGGTTAACGATAGCGTCACCCTATAAAAAAACCCTCAGAATTAGGCGCGGATCTCCTGGATTTCCACTGCCGCAATGCGAGCACCTTCCTCGGCACTTTTCTGGAATTTTGCGATCTGGTCAAAGTTAAGGTAGCGATAAATATCATCCGACATCGAGTCGATATTCTTCGCGAAGTCCATATACTCCGCCGGTGTGGGGAGTCTGCCAAGTATCGCGCCGACCGAGGCCAATTCTGCTGATGTCAGGTAGACATTGGCACCGTCGCCGAGTCTGTTAGGGAAGTTGCGTGTCGAGGTTGACAACACTGTTGAGTTGGCGGCCACCCGCGCCTGATTACCCATGCACAGTGAGCAACCCGGCATTTCGGTGCGTGCGCCTGCAGCGCCAAAAATATTGTAGTAGCCTTCCTCCATCAACTGATGCTCGTCCATGCGCGTGGGCGGTACGATCCACATGCGGGTGGATATCGTGCCTTTGTGCTGCTGCAGTAATTTTCCTGCGGCACGGAAGTGTCCGATATTGGTCATACAGCTGCCGATAAACACCTCATCTACGCTGTCGCCCGCGACAGTGGACAGCAGGCGGGCGTCATCCGGATCGTTCGGCGCGCAGACAATCGGTTCTTTGACGTCGGCCAGATCAATTTCGATGACTGCTTTGTACTCGGCATCGGTGTCGGCCTTCATCAAGCTGGGCTCGGCGAGCCAGTCTTCCATCTTGCGCGCACGGCGCTCCAGAGTTCTGGAGTCGCCATAGCCTTCCGCGATCATGGTGCGCAGCAGCACAATATTGGAGCGCAGGTACTCGGCGACAGTGTCCTCATCCAAGGCGATTGTGCAGCCCGCAGCAGAGCGCTCTGCAGAGGCATCAGACAACTCAAAGGCCTGCTCGACGGTGAGCTTACCGAGTCCTTCAATCTCCAGAATACGGCCGGAGAAAATATTCTTCTTGCCCTTCTTGTCGACTGTCAGCAGGCCCTCCTGAATGGCGTAATAGGGAATAGCATGAACAAGGTCGCGCAGCGTGATGCCGGGTTGCATCTCACCCTTGAAGCGCACCAATACGGATTCCGGCATGTCCAGTGGCATTACGCCAGTGGCGGCCGCAAACGCAACCAGACCCGATCCGGCAGGAAAGGAAATCCCCATCGGAAAACGTGTGTGTGAGTCACCGCCGGTGCCAACGGTATCGGGCAGCAACATACGATTGAGCCAGGAGTGAATGATGCCGTCGCCCGGGCGCAATGAGACACCGCCGCGCGTCATAATGAAGTCGGGTAGGGAGTGTTGCGTTTCGATGTCAACGGGTTTGGGGTAGGCCGCCGTGTGGCAGAAAGACTGCATGGTAAGGTCGGCGGAGAAGCCCAGGCAAGCGAGGTCTTTGAGTTCGTCGCGGGTCATTGGCCCCGTGGTGTCCTGCGAGCCCACCGTGGTCATGCGCGGCTCACAGTAAGTGCCCGGTCGAATACCGTCGGTACCACAGGCCTTGCCGACCATTTTCTGTGCCAGCGTAAAGCCCTTGCCGGTATCGCCAGGTTGCTGCGGCGTGCGAAACAGGTCTGACACAGGCAGGCCCATCGATTCGCGCGCACGCGTGGTGAGTCCGCGACCGATAATCAGGTTGATCCTGCCGCCGGCGCGCACCTCGTCGAGCAGTACCTCAGACTTGAGCACGAACTCACTGAGCACTTCGCCGGATTCAGAGAGAATCTTGCCGTCGTAGGGCCTCACTTCAATGACGTCACCCATATTCAGCTTGTCGACGGGCGCTTCAAACACTAGCGCGCCAGCATCTTCCATGGTGTTGTAAAAAATGGGCGCGACATTAGTCCCGATACAGATGCCGCCGCTTTTCTTGTTGGGTACGCCGGGGATATCGTCACCGAAATACCACAAAACGGAGTTAGTGGCAGACTTGCGTGAGGAGCCGGTACCGACCACATCACCCACCATGGCAACTGGCAGACCTTTCTCTTGCAGAGCCTGTATTTGTTTCATCGGGCCGGTGACGCCGTGTTCTTGAGGTTCCAGGCCTTCCCGTGTCATTTTGTACATCGCCAGTGCATGCAGTGGAATGTCGGGACGCGACCAGGCATCGGGCGCGGGGGAGAGGTCGTCGGTGTTGGTTTCGCCGGTGACTTTAAACACTGAGACTTTGATCGAGGCCGGCACTTCCGGTCGGTTGGTAAACCACTCGCCGTCTGCCCACGACTGCATGACTTCCTTGGCGTTGGCGTTACCTGATTTGACGAGCTCGGCCACGTCGTGAAAGGCTTCGAACACCAGCAATGTGTGCTTTAGTTCGGCCGCGGCAGCCGCGCCGAGGTCGCTATCATTCAAAACGCTGACCAGCGTCTCAATGTTGTAGCCGCCGTGCATATTTCCCAGCAATGTTACCGCAGCAATTTTATCGATCAGCGGACTCGTCGCATCGCCCTTCACGATGGCTGACAAAAAGCCTGCTTTAACGTAGGCCGCTTCGTCTACGCCCGGAGGCACGCGGTTGCTGATGAGATCAAGGAGGTACTCGCCTTCTCCGGCAGGCGGATTTTTCAGTAGTTCAACCAGCTCCGCAACTTGATCCGCTTTCAGTGGCTTGGGTGGGATATTCAGGGCGGCCCGTTCGGCCACGTGGCTGCGGTATGCTTCAAGCACGGTAGAGCTCCTTTGTATTGCCTGTGCCGCCCCGAGAGTGCCCCGTTGCGAGCTGTTGGAAGAGGATAAGCGCGGCGGCGAGTATAGCGTAGAGCACAAATAAGATAAACGAATCAAGCGCTTATATCTCGCATTCACTCAAATGATAACGTAGACTGACACGGAACTCACACACCGTCGAATACGCTCAAGAAATGCAGGATCGTGCTGTCAAAACCCCGTGCATCGGTGTCTGTTCCACCGGTATCGGGGACAGCGTGTGCCGCGGGTGCAAGCGCTTTAGTCACGAGGTGATTGCCTGGAACAGTTACACACTGCCGCAGAAACGCGCAGTTGATGAGCGTCTTTCTGGCTTTCTTTCGCAATGTGTTAGCAACAAGCTGCGCGTAGTCGATCCGGCGCTATTGAAATGGCAGCTGGGGGTGCAACAGATCCGATTTTTTGAGCACCACGACGAGTACTGCTGGGTGTTTAGTCTGCTCAAGGCGGGTGCCCGCCAGATCGATAAGCCGGGTGATTTCGGCTTCGAGGTCGATCTACCTTACAGGGAGATGCCTCTGACTGAACTTCGCGAAAAAATTGACCAGGAATTTTATATTCTCTCCGAAGCTCACTACGAACGCTATATGCTGAGTCCTGACCTGTTTCGCGAAAAGACCCGTTAAACGACACATGAAACCCGCACAAGAACTCGCCGCAATTCAATCCTTCTTGCTGTGTCCAACGCCACGGGAGTGGGTTGACTGGGCTCTGCAGAATCCGGATATTCTGCTGATCGATCACGCCAACTGTGAGAAGAAAGCCGCAGCTACCGCGCTGAACCTGATGTATCGCTATGTCGATCACTTTAAGCTGCTGAACAAGCTCTCCCGACTGGCGCGCGAAGAATTGCGCCACTTTGAACAGGTCATGGGATTCATGCAGGCACGCAATGTGGAGTATCGGCAATTATCGGCGTCTCGATACGCCGCAGCGCTGCGTAAGCAAGTCAGGAATCACGAGCCGAGTCGCCTGGTCGATACCTTGTTGGTCGGAGCGATTATCGAGGCTCGCTCATGCGAGCGTTTTGCGGCCTTGGCTCCGGAGTTGGACGCTGAACTCGGTTATTTCTACCGCTCACTGCTCAAATCTGAATCCCGGCACTTTATGGACTACCTCAAACTGGCCGAGGAGTTAGGCTCTGCGGAGGAGGTTGCAGAGCGGTTGCCGGTATTGCTGCAGTGCGAAAAAGGGCTAGTCGAAGAGCCTGATTCGGAGTTCCGTTTCCACAGCGGCATCCCCGGCGCCGCTTAGAAATTGAATAATAAACGGGTTGTCACTAATTTTTATTGAAAGAATAGATTGTATTCAATATGGTTAGCTACAGATTTTGGCATCAACTCAGCAGTGAGAGTGCTACGCTCAGCCTAGTCTTCAACAATCAATACAGACTCAATGATAACGGGATCTGACGGCACATCCTGATGTCCCTTGCGGCTGGACGTGGGTACGGCGCAGATCTTGTCCAGCACTTCTTTGCCTTCTATTACCTTGCCAAATACCGTGTAGCCCCAGCCCTGCATGCTCTTGCCGCTGTGATTGAGAAAATCATTGTCTTTCACATTGATAAAAAATTGCGCCGTGGCGGAGTGTGGGTCAGAAGTTCTGGCCATGGCAACGGTACCAAAATCGTTCTTTAGCCCGTTATCTGCTTCATTCTCAATGGGTTCGCCGTTTGCTTTTTGCTGCATCTCGATGTCGAAGCCGCCACCCTGAATCATGAAGTTGTCGATGACGCGGTGGAAAATAGTGCCGTCATAAAAGCCATCGCGCGCATAACTTAGAAAGTTGGCAACGGTCTTTGGCGCTTTTTCGGCGTCCAGTTCGAGTTTTATTTCGCCGAATGTAGTGCGAATAATAACCATGGTATCTTCCTTGGAGGTGTCTTTATCAAGCCGAGCAATAATACGGACTTTTGGCGCTCAGTAAAACAATTAGGGGCGGAAGATGTGCAGAAATGCATGTTTGGCTGCCACCGTTCGATGAATTGGCTATAAGCCTGGTACTGGAGCCGCTATAATCTTGATCGATTTTGCTCGTGCAGCCCCAAAAGAGTATTAAAAACACCATTATGCAAGACGCCAATACGCAAGACGCCGCTTCGCAAGAGAAACGGGCCAATAATTTCCTGCAAACGATCATCAATGAGGATCTTGCCAAGGGCCGGGTCATTGATGTCGTCACACGTTTTCCGCCGGAGCCCAACGGCTACCTGCATATCGGCCATGCCAAAGCCCTTAGCGTGAATTTTGGACTCGCACTGGCCAATGGTGGGCGCTGCAACCTACGTTTTGATGATACCAACCCCGAGAAAGAGTCTCAGGTCTTTATCGAAGCCATAGAAGCTGACGTGCGCTGGCTGGGTTATCAGTGGGACGGTGAAGTGCGTTTCGCGTCCGCCTATTTCCCGCAGCTTTATGATTGGGCCATTCATCTTGTGCAGGGCGGTCGCGCCTATGTGTGTGATCTCAATGCCGACGAGGCGCGCGAGTTTCGCGGCACGCTGACCCAACCCGGGCGTAACAGCCCCTGTCGTGATCGGTCGGTTGAGGAAAATCTCGACTTGCTGGCCCGCATGAAGGCCGGAGAATTTGCCGATGGCGCCAAAGTATTGCGCGCGAAGATCGACATGGCCTCGCCCAATATGAATATGCGCGACCCCATTCTCTACCGTATCCGCAAGGTCCTGCATCACCAAACGGGCGGCGACTGGGTGATTTACCCCACCTACGATTTTGCCCATGGACAGGAGGATGCGATAGAGGGTGTAACGCATTCGATCTGCACGCTGGAATTTGAGGATCACCGTCCGCTTTACGATTGGTTCCTGGAGCATCTGCCGGTCCCTTCTCGGCCGCGGCAGTACGAGTTTGGCAGGCTCAATCCCAGCTACACCATAACCAGCAAGCGCAAGCTCAAGCAATTGGTCGACGAGGCAGTGGTGTCGGGCTGGGATGATCCGCGCATGCCGACGATTTCTGGCATGCGCAGGCGCGGTTACACGCCGGCAGCGATCCGCAAGTTCTGCGACATGATCGGTACCACGCGCAGCGATGGTGTCGTGGATGTGGCCATGCTGGAGTTTGCGATCCGCGAGGACCTCAATGAAAACGCCGTGCGCGGCATGTGTGTGCTCAATCCGGTGAAAATTGTGCTCACCGACTATCCCGCAGACAAAATCGAGCTGATTCGCGCGCCCGGTCATCCCAACCGTGGCGATCTTGGCGAGCGCGAGCTGCCCTTCACCCGTGAGATCCTTATCGATGCCGATGATTTTCGCGAGGAGGCCAACAAAAAGTATAAACGTCTGGTGCTCGGTAAGCGCGTGCGCCTGCGCAACGCTTACGTGATCGAGGCGGATGAGGTCCTCAAGGATGAGGCGGGAACGGTTGTGGCGATACATGCGCATACCATTCCCGATACGCTGGGCCAGGACCCCGCCGATGGTGTAAAGCCCAAAGGCGTCATTCACTGGGTGTCCGCGTCGCAGGGGAGGAGGGCCCAGGTGCGCCTGTACGAGCGCCTGTTCAATCACGAGGCGCCAGACAAGGGCAACAATGTGTTTATGGACCATGTCAACCCGGATTCGTTGAGCATCGTCAAGGCAGCGTGGATTGAGCCAGCCCTGGCAGCAGCGGCGCCAGAGCAGCACTTCCAGTTTGAGCGCGAGGGCTATTTTGTCGCAGACCAGTACGACCACACGTCTGACAAACCCGTCTTTAACCGGACAATAGGCCTGCGCGATACCTGGAGCGATACCGGGGGCAACAGCTGAGGGCTGCATGATGAGTCTCAAACTCTACAACACCATGAGTGGTAAGAAAGAAGTCTTTACGCCGCTGGTGCCGGACACTGTGACGATGTATGTCTGCGGCCCCACTGTTTATAACCTCGCGCATATCGGTAATGCCCGGCCCGTGGTGGTGTTCGACACTTTTTTCCGTCTGCTGCAGACGCACTTCGACACGGTGACCTATGCGCGCAATATTACGGACATCGACGACAAGATCATCGCGGCGGCGCGCGAGGGCGCACGCAGCATCGAGTCTGTTACCGAGGAGTTCACGGCCAAGTTTCGTGAGGATATGGCGCAGCTCAATGCATTGCCGCCGACGCTGGAGCCCCACGCTACCCATAATATCGACGCGATGATCGAGCTGACGAGCACGCTGCTTGAAAAAGGGCACGCCTACGAGTCACAGGGCCATGTGCTCTTTGCGGTGGAATCCATGGCCGATTACGGCAAGCTATCGAAACGCTCACTGGATGACATGCTGGCGGGCGCCAGAGTAGCGGTGGCCGATTATAAGCGGCATCCGGGTGACTTTGTGTTGTGGAAGCCCGCAGCCGATGAGGACCACGGCTGGGATAGCCCCTGGGGTCGTGGACGACCCGGCTGGCATTTGGAATGTTCTGCAATGATTCGCGCCCACCTCGGTGACACCATCGATATACACGGTGGCGGTCGTGACCTGATCTTCCCGCACCACGAAAACGAGATCGCCCAGAGTCGCTGCGCGCACGGTGGCGATTACGTGCGCTACTGGATGCACAATGCCTATGTGGATATCGACGGCGAGAAAATGTCCAAGTCACTGGGCAATTTCCGTACGGTGCGGGACCTGCTGCAGAGCTATCGCGGGGAGGTCTTGCGATTTGCTCTTCTCTCGGCGCAATACCGGACGCCCCTGAACTTCTCGGCCGAATTGCTGGATCAGGCGCAGGCCACCCTGAACAGCCTCTACAGCACGCTGCGCGAAGTGCAGGACGTCGATGTGGATATGGAGGTCAGTCTGGCCGAAGAGCCTTTCTATCATGCATTGAACGACGACTTGAATACACCCGTGGCCATTGCCGAGATACACGCGCTGTGCAAGCAACTGCACAAAGCTACAGCGGAGGAAAAGCCCGCATTAAAAGGCCGTATTCTGGCCGCAGGCAACTTGCTGGGTATTCTGGAGCAGGATGCGGTTGAGTGGTTACAGGCAACAGCCTCTGATGATGCGATATCGGCGCCCGACATCGAAGCCCTTATCGATGAGCGCCAGCAGGCCAAACTCGCCAAGGATTATGCACGCGCTGACGAGGTGCGGGAGCTGCTGTTGGTGCAGGGTGTAGTGCTCGAAGATTCGCGTGAAGGGACCCAGTGGAAACGCAAGTCTGAGTAAAGCACTGCGCAGTTCACCCCAGGCTTTTTTCAGCCGACTCAACACTCTGCATAATCAATGTATTGATCGTCATCGGCCCGACGCCGCCGGGAACCGGTGTATAAGCGGCGGCCTTCTCGATCAATGCGGATAGCTCGATATCGCCGACGCCACCCGGATGGTAGCCGGCATCAACGACTACCGCGCCGTCCTTCACCCAGCCAGCCTTGATGAACTCCGGTTTGCCCACTGCGCCCACCAGAATATCCGCCTGCGCGACGATGCTAGCCAGATCTTTGGTGCGCGAATGGCAAATGGTCACGGTTGCATTTTTTTGCAGTAGCATCATCGCCATCGGTTTGCCGAGGATGGGGCTACGCCCCACAACCACGGCATGCTTACCCTCGATCTCGATACCGTAGTGTTGCAGAATTCTCATGATGCCTTGCGGTGTGGCGCACCCATAGGCGTCCTCACCCATGGCCATACGCCCGAATCCCAGGCAGGTCACGCCATCCACATCCTTGCTCAATGCAATTGCATCAAAGCAGGCGCGCTCGTCAACATGCGCCGGAACAGGGTGTTGCAGCAGGATGCCATGTACATCGGGATTACTGTTTAACTCCTCGATCTTTTTCAATAGCTGCGCTGTCGTAGTGGAGGCCGGCATCTCTACTGCCATGGAGTCCATACCCACGCGGCGGCAGGCATTGCCTTTCATTTTCACATAGGTCGCCGAAGCAGGGTCATCGCCGACCAAAATAGTTGCCAGAATTGGCGTCCTGCCCTTGGACTTGGCTTTGAGGCGCTCCACACGCTCCAGCAACTCAGCCTCGGATTGTGCTGCAAGGGATTTTCCGTCGAGGACGAGTGCAGACATAGAATGTTCTCCTTAACCGTGAAGTGATGGCGTTACTGATTCATGGATGCTGCGCAGTTTGCAGGCTTGTGACGCCAGGGCCGATAAAAGCTTGCTCGCTCAGGCCGCGCATTGTCCCATGAGAGCTTGTGCCAGTGAAAGACTTGGCGTAAGTTTGACGATGATTGGCGGCATTTTTGGCGTTGACGCCTGTGGGAGGGCTGAGTATCATGCGCCCTGCTGAAAAGTAGCCTACGGCGGCAACGTCAGTTCAGAAATATCGGGGTATAGCGCAGTCTGGTAGCGCGCCTGCTTTGGGAGCAGGATGTCGGGAGTTCGAATCTCTCTACCCCGACCATTTTTTCTTGTCAAAACGCTTTCTTCTGGCATTTCCCCGTACTACTCAGCCAAAACGGACAGTGTGCTGTAGGGCCTAAACCTCAGGCTTGGCGTGCTTTCACCAGATGGTTTCCCTAATGGTCGCGTCCGGATGGATGTTTTCGAACGGCGAAAACGACTGGCGCCCTTCACACTGCTTCACATTGCCTCCTACCACCGACTCCTCTATCGTGTTGGCTCGATAACAGCAGGAGTATCCAGCTATTACACAAGTCATTATCAACGGAGCCATATTCAACGGTGAAGCCCTGTTGCGCGACCATGCGGTTGTGATTGCAGGCGAGCGCATTGCCGGCGTCATAGCGCAGCATCAGGTGCCTTCCGATATTATCGATGTATATGATTTACACGGTGGCACGCTGATTCCCGGCTTTATCGACCTGCAGGTCAACGGCGGCGGAGGGGTGTTGTTTAATACGGCTCCGTCTGTTGCAAGCCTGCGGAGCATTGCCGCTGCCCATCGGCGCTTCGGCACCACCGGGTTTTTACCGACGCTGATCACCGACAGTTTTGCTGTAATGCGCCAGGCTGTCGCCGCTGTCAGCCAGGCGATTGCCGAGCAAGTGCCAGGTGTGCTGGGCATTCATCTGGAAGGCCCTTTCCTGAATGCGCTGCGCAAGGGTGTGCACGACGCAAGCAAATTCTGTGGATTGGACGAGGAAGGGTTTGAGATTGTCACCTCGCTGCACTCCGGCGTGACCCTGGTCACTCTAGCCCCCGAATTGACGTCTGCAGACATGATACGGCGGCTGAATGAGAGCGGCGTTATCGTCTGCGCGGGTCATAGCGCTGCCAATTATGAGCAGACCCAAGCAGCGCTGGCAGCCGGCATCAGCGGCTTTACTCATTTGTACAATGCGATGACAGGGCTGCAAAGCCGCGAGCCAGGTATGGTCGGCGCTGCATTGGAGGATGACAACAGCTGGTTTGGCATTATCGCCGATGGCCACCATATTCACCCCGCGGCCTTTGGCATTGCAGTGGCAGCGAAGAAAAAGGGTGGCGCTGTGTTGGTCACGGATGCCATGCCTACGGTGGGATCGACGGAGAATTCCTTTGTGTTCGATGGCGAAACGATCTCTGCGCGCGACGGGCGTCTTGTCAATGCTGCGGGTACACTGGCAGGTTCATCGCTCGATATGCTCTCGGCGGTGAATAACGCGGCACGCTTTGCTCGGCTGGACTGGTTTGAAGCGGTTCGCATGGCGACCGTCTATCCGGCGAAAGCGCTGGGGTTGCAGAGCGCGCTCGGCAGTATCAAGCCAGGCTGCCGCGCCAGTCTGTTGGCACTGGACGGCGAGCGCCGCATTCGCGCCAGCTGGATTGATGGCGTCAGGGTTTGATCACAACCCACTCGATGGCATTCAACAGCAGTTCCCGGGCATCGTCATTCTCCCAATTGCTGCGATAGTGCCCGCCGGTATACTCAAAGCCACGACCGCCGCCGCTTCTTTCGAAGGGCAAGGCCACGAACTGCGCCTCCCACGCTGGGTTTACCGACCACCAAGTCTCAAAATAGCCTCCTATTGCCAGCAGTAAGGCCGCGGATGAGGGGCTGTCTTTGGGCACCTCTACGCAATAGTGCAGGGCGACGACCCCAACGCCTTTATCTAACAATCGCCCGAAGTTTGGCAGATGATCGTTGATCAGGTGTGATTTGCCGCCGTCGCAATACACCACAATCGCGTCAGCGCCATCGAAGATACGTTCATCAGTCGGCCATGCGCCGTAGATATTGACTGTTTCGAAGGGCGGTTTACGTGCGCGCAGCGCGGCTGACAGTAACACTGCCCCCGCCTTATGTTCATGGGGGCCGGGCAAGTAGCTGTCTGGCCCGGCCAGAAAGACGATTTTGGCTGCTGGAGCCTCGTCCGAAGCCGCCGGGCGAGTTTGCACGGAGACTTCTTGTAGCTCTGGCAGGCTGCAAGCAGGACGAGGAAGAGAGCCAGGGAGAGGGCCGCACAGGGCCTGTAGCACGCTGCAATCCGATATTGATGTATTTCGATGTTGCCACCCCTGTTAGCCGCTGTGGCGCGCCTTATGGCGGGCAAGCTTGCAAGCGCTGCAAAACGGGCAGTGCACAACAAATAGCGAGGCCCCGCAAGTCTGTGCCGAGGCAATACTATGCCAGCCTAAACTTGACACCTATAGACCGCTAAAGCTACCATGCGCGCCGCGCGAGCAGTGGTTTTCGGCTGCATTGGTAGAGGTTCTGGCAACAACGCTATTCTCGGTGTCGACAGCTCCCATCGCCAATGGTCAGTTTGGTCAAAACGCTTTTTGCATCACACAATGGTGGCCGTAGCTCAACAGGTAGAGCACCGGATTGTGACTCCGGAGGTAGCGGGTTCAAGACCCGTCGGCCACCCCATCTAAGTAGTTGATTGATAATAATATCTATTACTGAAATAGAAATGTGCTCGGTACAGGTTGGATGTTTGATGCGAGTTCTCTCGTGCCTGCATTACCGATTCATATGCGCCGCAGCTCACCCAGCGGGTCCTCCCCATTGACGGTTTTTGCGCACAATCCGAGCACCCCACGCCCCATCCGGTGCGCGGCCTCAAAAATAGGCAATCTATAACATTGGGTCAGGTTAGTAGGTCACTTCTGTGTCGCATTGCTATAGCGACACTCGCCTGAGGCTGGTAGCATTCCCCCCGGGCGCCCTTAGCTCAGCTGGATAGAGCAATGCCCTTCTAAGGCATCGGTCTCAGGTTCGAATCCTGAAGGGCGCACCACTAAATCTTTGAAATATAACAATATTATCGCCCAATAAGAAAAATCAGATTAGACAATAATTGCCCGTAAGTGCAATGTAAGTGCAACGGGCACCTTGCCCAATGGATAAACACGACAGGTTCACAAAGCGATTGCTACAAGCCTCTGAGCGATCCTACAGGCTTGGCGTTGCTGCAGGCTTGGCTGGTGGGTTTGTTATGGGGAGCGGTGCCACGATTGTGATACCGCTTAGTGAGGGGATTAAGGCTTAACCTTAGAGTTTAGGAATTATAAACCCCCTAATCGATAGATTTCCAGCCTATAGGTGTTGGCTCCTACCGGCACTGAATCTGGATGCAGGGTAATTTGGTGGCTTTTGCGCAGGATTATGGCGTGATAGGAG
>Ga0209390_10000387_pt1 | contig 85459 bp, 66 predicted proteins | sample BON01_FD_187212 | JGI IMG/M metagenome (GOLD analysis project Ga0209390, IMG submission 187212) | Freshwater microbial communities from Lake Bonney liftoff mats and glacier meltwater in Antarctica - BON-01 (SPAdes) (version 2) | ecosystem: Environmental > Aquatic > Freshwater > Ice > Glacier... | reverse complement strand
CAACCATCGCAGAGATGTCGATCGTTGACGTGACGTCCAGCAAAAAATAAACCAGATGACCGTCCGGTAGCCAGTCACGAGGCGACGGAGGAAACAGCCAGCTTGCATCCGGCTGCCATTCACGAAATTTACGGCTCATCCCTGAAATCCAACCAAACGTCATGCAAAATTAAAATGCACGGTCAACTGAAATCGTAATACTACATTACGTAAAGAAAAACCAGGCTTCGGAAGGTATCCGGACATGCTGCTAGACCGGTGGAGCAGCGAGAGCGTCTTAGAAATCTGTCGATCTCGGTTTGCAATACCTTACCGTACAAACGAGCCGCGGCCCGACAACGATTTCAGACTGCAAATTCCCAGCGTGATCTGTGTGTCTCCGGCAAATGCCTCAGTCTCACTAATCGCAACAAATATCATGGTCACACTCGCAGGAAACCGGTTCAAAGGCTGACGGCGGCGGACCAATTTGGGAATTGAGCTGAAACGGCTTGCCCTCTACTGGTTGGACAATTAACAACCTCTTGGCTAATAAAGACGGCTGATATTTCTTAGTTCCGCAGTAACTCTGCAGCGTCTTCAAGCCTCGGAGCGATCCATAAGCATGTCCGAAAACACGAATATCGAAAGCATTCTCACCGAAACGCGTTCGTTTCCACCGCCAGCAACTTTTTCTGCTCAGGCGAACATCAGCAGTGAGGAGCAGTACGAACACCTATGGCACATGGCCAAAGATGATCCGTCTGGCTTTTGGGGAGATATGGCCGAAAACCTGACATGGTTCCGCCGTTGGGATACCGTCATGGATGGCGAAATGCCTAACACAAAATGGTTCACCGGCGGCAAGATCAACGTAAGCTACAATTGCATCGACCGACACTTGGAAACGGATCGACGCAATAAGGCCGCGATTATCTGGGAAGGTGAACCTGGTGACACGCGAGTCCTCAGGTATCAGGACCTGCATCGAGAAGTTTGTAAATTCGCAAACGTACTCAAAAGCCTCGGTGTGGAAACTGGCGACCGTGTCACACTTTACATGCCGATGATCCCGGAACTCACCATCGCCATGCTGGCTTGTGCTCGCATTGGGGCCGTCCACTCCATCATTTTCGGGGGCTTTAGTGCTGACGCTGTTGCAGACCGCAATAACGATGCTCAGGCCAAACTCGTCATCACAGCAGACGGTGGCTGGCGACGCGGAAAGGAAATCCCTCTTAAGATCGCCGTCGACGCAAGTCTGGAAAAATCGCCTTCGGTTGAGAAAGTCGTTGTAGTTCGCAGAACAGGCGGCGACGTCGATATGGTTCCCGATCGGGACCTGTGGTGGCACGAACTCATGGACGGTGCTTCGGCCGACTGTGACGCCGTGGAACTGGATAGCGAGCATCCGCTTTTCATTCTCTACACCTCAGGAAGCACGGGTAAGCCCAAGGGAGTTTTACATACTTCAGCCGGCTATCTGCTCGGCACAACCATGACAACAAAGTGGGTGTTTGACCTTAAAGAACAGGACACTTATTGGTGCACGGCCGACATCGGCTGGATTACCGGGCACAGCTATATCTGTTACGGCCCGTTATCGAATGGGGCCAGCATTGTGATGTACGAAGGTGCCCCAAACTGGCCGGATGAAGGTCGCTTTTGGGAACTGATCGAAAAGTATCAGGTAAGCATTTTCTACACGGCTCCGACAGCGATTCGAGCATTCATAAAGTGGGGGAATGAGTGGCCGGAAAAGTATGACCTGTCCAGCCTGCGACTTCTCGGAACCGTCGGCGAACCAATCAACCCCGAAGCGTGGATGTGGTACCACGAAATCATTGGGCAGGAACGTTGCCCAATCGTTGACACCTGGTGGCAAACAGAAACGGGAGGAATCATGATTAGCCCTCTGCCCGGAGTAACGGCAACCAAACCGGGAAGCTGCACCAAGCCATTGCCTGGGGTCGTTCTGGATATTGTATCCGAAAAAGGCGAAAGCCTGGATGTAAACCAAGGCGGACTTCTGGTTATGAAGCAGCCGTGGCCTCACATGCTCAGAACTCTCTACGGCGATCATGATCGATTTATCGAAACCTACTTTTCGACGATTGAAGGCTGCTATTTTGCAGGAGACGGAGCTCGCCGCGATCAGGACGGCTATGTCTGGGTGATGGGCCGGGTTGACGACGTAATTAACGTTTCCGGCCACCGGCTTAGCACAATGGAAGTTGAGAGCGCGCTGGTTGCTCACGGAAAGGTCGCTGAAGCGGCTGTCGTCGGTTTTCCCCACGAAATCAAAGGGGAAGGCATCTGCTGTTTCGTGACGCTAAAGGTCGATGATGGCACCGAGGACTTGAAAGCCGAACTGATTCGGCACGTCCGCCAACAGATCGGAGCACTTGCAACGCCTGACCAAATTCGCTTTGCAGCCTCATTGCCAAAGACTCGCAGTGGCAAAATCATGCGGCGGCTACTCAGAGACATTGCGGCAGGACGTGAGTCAACACAGGACACTTCAACCCTTGAAGACTTCAACATCCTGGCAAAACTGAGAAGCGACGAGGAATAGGAAACCTGAATGGGTTCCGCAGCGACTCAATTGCGATTCAAAAAAGAAAACCCAGGAAATCGTAACGTTTTTCCGAGCAGCAACTTAGGTCGACGCCTTCATCACTGGAAAATTCAGTGCCGAACACGGATTGTCGCGGCAGCACCGTTCTGTTATCAATGGTGTTGCCGCGATTCCTCTCTCCCTGCATTTTTCGCAGGTTTTCGGCGGCAGATGATCTCACATCAAACGCTTCGGAAGGAATCCGTAGCGTATTTGCCATGGAGTTGGCAATGGCCCAATCTACAAAACATAAACTGCGCGTCCTGTTTGTGGACGATGACGAATCGATCTCAAGTTTGCTTGAGTCAGAACTTCCGCGGATGGGGCACAAGGCCACCGTCTGTCGATCTCCTGGCGAAGCGGCACACGCGATCAGCAAGCAAACATTCGACGCTGCAATCGTCGACTTGCGCATGCCGGGGGGTAGTGGCTGGGACGTCATTGATCAACTGCGCGAAAATTCTCCCGAAACTGACTATGTGATCAGCACTGGCCATGGCAGCATGGATGATGCGATTCGGGCTATCCGCATGGGAGCGTACGACTTCCTGCCAAAGCCAGTGTCTCTCTTCGAAATATCAGCAGTTCTGCAACGTATTGGCGAAAAGAAAGCCCTTCAGAACAAGAACGTCGCTCTGGAATCTCGGCTGCAGCAGGTTGAAGGAAGGTCAGATTTGATCGGACACTCCGCTGCCATGGAACGCGTAAAAACGCTGATTGACAAGATCGCTCCGACAGATTCAGCGGTCCTGATTCTTGGCGAAACCGGTACAGGCAAAGAAATGGTTGCTCGCCGCGTTCACGAACAAAGCGGACGCGCCAAGGCCCCGTTTGTCGCAGTTAATTGCGGTGCGATCCCCGAAAATCTTGTTGAAAGCGAATTCTTCGGACATCGTAAAGGCGCTTTCACAGGTGCGGACACTGCTCGAACCGGCCTGTTCGAGGTCGCAAACGGTGGAACTCTGTTTCTGGATGAATTAGGCGAACTTGACAAATCGATGCAGGTCAAACTGCTGAGGTTTCTTGAATCGGGCGAAGTCCGCAGAGTCGGCGAAAACGAGCCATTCAAAGTGGACGTTCGCATTGTGTGCGCCACAAACAGTGATCTGCAGGAAATGGTCAATATAGGAACGTTTCGCGAGGACCTTGTCTTCCGTGTGAACACGTTCGAAATTCATCTACCGCCGCTGCGAGAACGTCGGGATGACATTCCTGAACTTGCGTGGCATCTGATTGCCCGACACCTGAAACGAGAATCTGTTCCAGAGTCTATCCTTGCCCCGGAAACTATTGAGATCCTCAAGGCTCAGGAGTGGACTGGCAACGTTCGACAGCTAGCGAATGTCATGGAACATTCTGCAATTCTGTCCGACGGAATTTGTATTCGTCCAGAAGATCTTCCACAAAATATTACTCGCGGGTCAATCAACCACCCCCGCGCCGCGCAGACTAGCGAGTTTGCTCTGGGAAATGAGCCAAAAACTCTTCGCGACATGGAAGATAAGATGATCCTTCACGTTTTGAAGAAGCATGACGGTGATAAGCCGAGTACAGCCAAAGAATTGGGAATTGCACTCAAAACGCTGTACAATCGACTCAGCCAGCTGGAAGAACGCAAAGAGGCGGGCTAAGCGTGCTCGACATGAGTTCGACGATTTCTTGGAACCACGTTTGCGGAAATCCTGCACTGCAGCAAACTGTGTGTAGATAGACACGAGCGACAAAAGTCGGTTGTTTTAAGGTTGGGATTTGCCGCAATTCCGGATTTGAATCCGTCAGGCGACTGTGAAGCGCGGGAAGCCGTTTCGAAGCAATGTGAGACCGTGCAAGAGCTCGGAAATTGCGCGAGGCATGGCCGCAGAACCCCCAGTCTTCCCACCTTTCGTCAGTTTGGCGATCAGTGAGCGCACGCTGGCCGCTCGCAGTAAATTCCAGCCGGCGACTTTCAGCAGAATGCTCGAAAACACGGCCGGCCGACCGCGCACTCGCAGACGGTCCAGGCCGGTCACTCGCTTCAGCATCGAGTTGGTGGCTTCGATGCCGCCCCGCATTCGGTAATCCGTTTTGAAGTCGTCTGTGCGTTCGGCCGCTCGCCGCTGAGCAAGTCGCAGATCCTTCCCGTTCAGCCGCAATTGGCACAGCATCGGATCGCGACGGATGGGGCACCGGCCCTTCAGCGGACACTTGTGACACGTGCCACAGATAGCTTGGTGGCGCATTTGGGCAGCTTCAGCACACTACACCGCCAACCGATCCGGAGCCGTTAGGTTCAACCCCGCCAGCGTGCCTTCGAAGCGGCGGATGATTCCGACTACTGTGCCAAGGATTTGACGTGTCGGCGTGGGATATGCTCCCGGTATTGCCGAGACAGGCTGTTTGCCGTCACCTTGAATTCGGCACAGCGTAACATTGTGTCGATCATCTAAAGCAGCCACAAGGTCGCCGATTTCGGCATTTCCTCCTCGACTGATAATCAGAAAATCGCCATCGGTAATTCCCAGCGAACTAAACGCGGCGCCTTTAATCTTCAGGCAAGCCTTATCGTCGCCTGCAAATATTGGTTCAAACTCAACTTGCTCATCCGAGGAAACCGCCGCCTGAATGGGACTCCCCGAAATCGCGGTGCCAACAAATGGCAAAGAGAGTTTCTTCTTCCGGTTTTCAGAAAGACAGATGGCGCGAGACATGTTGGATTCACGCCGAATCATACCTTTCCGCTCAAGAGCTTTCAGATGGCACATCACGCCATTTGGTGACTTAATGCCGAAAGCATCACCGATTTCACGAACCGTAGGGCCATACCCTCGATTCTGAATTTTGTCCTTTAGAAATTCGTAGATTTCCCGCTGTCTCTTCGTCAGCGTTTTCCGTTTTTCTGATAATGCCATCCGCTGAAACCATTATTCTGTACAAGCCACAGAGTCAATAAACTACGCCGCTTCGAAAAGGGCGAAAATCTAAAGGTGCGGTCTACACCCCACTCTTGACAGCTTGATGGACTATTCTGATTTCTACATTTCATTACTGCCTTGCGGCAGACTTGCCCCTAGGCGATGCCTCTTAGCGATCAAAACCGGCTCAATAAATAGTGTACTAACGTATACACGCCAGAGATCTTTTCCAGCAAGCCAGTAACCGGGAAAATTTCAGCAACCCAAGAAAGCCGTTAGGACACAAATGTTCATCGCTAAGCACCTGGTTGACCCGCCATCCATTTTCAAAAAAAGTAAATTCGCGGGCAAATCGGCGTTATTAGCCGCGAGAGTCTGAAAACTCTCAGAAAAAACTCGGTGTCGATGTGACTGGAAAGGGGCAGTATTCGAAGAATAACTGCCAAGCTGTGCTTCAACGTGGCTTCCGTTCCCCAAACTCAACGAGTGCATCTCCCGTGGCTTTGAGACCGCTGGCCGCAATGAGTACACTAACGATGTTAATTTTCAGCAAAATTGCTCAGCAGCTTTTTCAGCAGCAATGAAGCACAGACTTTCTGATTCCGAACGCCAACCACACGAAAATTCGGCCATTCACCATGCCACCACGCCCCTCGGAAATCCACGTCCTGGCAATTCACGCTCATCCCGATGACATTGAGTTTCAGTGTGCTGGAACGTTGTTGAGGCTCAAAGCATTGGGCTGTCGGATTTCGATTGCGACGATGACGCCGGGCGACTGCGGGAGCGCAGAAATGTCGCAGGAAACGATTGCTCAAGTGCGGCGAGAAGAAGCCGTGGCCGCGGCCGCCATCATGGGCGCCGAATACTCGTGCCTGGAGTTCCGCGACTTGTCAATCGTGTTTGACAACGAAAGCCGACACCGTGTGACCGAGTTTTTGCGCCGAACGGCTGCCGACATTATTCTGACTGCACCGCCCACCGACTATATGCATGACCACGAAATTACCAGCATGCTGGTCCGCGACGCCTGTTTCAACGCGTCTGTCCCGAACTACAGGACGCACCAGTGGGACCCGGCGGCGCCCACCAAAAAGATTCCTCATCTGTACTACGTCGATGCCGTTGAAGGAACAGACCACTTTGGAGTTCGTCATCCGGTTGAATTCACGGTCGACGTTTCGGCCCAGTTTGAGAAAAAAATCGCAGCGCTTGCCTGCCACGACAGTCAAAGAAACTGGCTAAGGCTGCAACACGGCGTGGACGAGTACTTGGATGCCTGTCGCCGTTGGAGCGCAGAACGAGGCAAGGATATCGGCGTCGCGCACGGTGAGGGCTTTCGGCAGTACAAAGGACACCCTCATCCACCAGACAATCTACTTCGTGAACTGCTAGCCAACGACTAGCAGAATCGCGGATAGGAACGGCCGGAAAGTTGAAGACTGCCGAAAAGTGTCCGAAACTCGGCTTCCAGAGTTTGAAAAAACGCCGGGAACAGCAGAAGGCTGTTCGACGACGCACATTTGGGAAGCTATTCTGTCTGCCACGCAGGTGGATGCACCAAAGCACCAAATCGAATTTTTTACGCCATAAATCGTGACTACCATGACAGAACAAGCCGTTCCTTCCGAGAAACCTCTGTTCACTGCTGTGGAAATTGAACAGTTCGAAGCCGACGACGTGGTGGCTGGCTCAGCAATCGGAAAAATGCTTTCGATCCTGTTTCTCTACACCGTCTTCGCAATGACGTTCGTGGCGTGGTGGACATACAGTTCGTTAAGCGACAATCATGGTGCTGGTCCGGCGCATGCTGAGCACACCGGTCACTAAATGACTGCCAAACCCGCATTTGCATTGATTCCGCTTCATCCACATGGCGTCTGGAATTCTCTGCGAGGCGTTAACTCCAGATGAATAGCCTGCGTCGTATACCACGTTGGGGCGTGACTAAGGCGCAGTGAAGGGTGCTGCATTCTTTCGCCGCGTTTAAGGCTGGCGCTTAGGTTTTCCCAACGCAACTTGCTACAGGTCGAAGGTCACAATCAGCGTTCGGTTATATCACGAGCGGCAACGGTGGACTGGAAATCTGGCGTGCCGCAGCGCTCAGTTCTTGGGCAGGTCTTCGTCGACTACGTCGGCAGGCGGCGTTGCCGAAGCCGCGTCCAATCGGCTCCGGGCATGGTCTGCCCAGGGACCGCGGGAATCATATTGCAGATATCTTTGCCAAAAGGCGGCAGCGTCAGCCGTTCGACGCATTTGATCGAGCAACTGGGCGTAATGGAGCAGGGCATCAGGATTTGCATCGTGAATGGAAATCGCTGTTAACAAGGCTTCTTCGGCTGGCACCAGGTGACCTCGTTCAGCCTGAAGACAACCCAACTGCGTCCACGCTTCGATGAAGTCGGGAGCAAATTCAATCGCGCAGTGATAACGTTCGATGGCCGCATCCGGTTTGCCGGCGCGGTACAGGGCATCTGCCAGATGGAAGTGGACGTCAGCGGGGTCCGGGCACACCGCAATGTGTCGAGCACGGGGAAATTCATGGGGATCGCTCAACAGAAGATTGTCCGTTGCCAGCAGTGATAGGCAATTTCGGAAAGCATTGACGGCCGAATCGAAGGCCCCTTCTTCGGATAGTCGGCAACCTTCCTGAAACCAGTCTTCTGCAGTCCAGTCATTGATTCCTCGATCATCCAACCGCATTCTCGCTTCAACAAGCGAAAATGAAATCGGCATATCGTCGTCTGAATCGGCTTCCGAAGGCAGGGGTACAGTCGCCAGTGGATGAGGCTCCGGGGTACCTTCCCCATCGCTGTCACCGGCATGCGGGCTTAGCGTTGGAGCCGTCTCGAAGTCAAGGAGACGTTGCCCGGTTCGAGGATTGACGACACCGTGAGCGTCTCGCATCACAACTTTCTCATCCTGCACCAACAGGGTTAGCTGAGCAAGCGAACGATCTGTTCCAACCAACGTGTAGCTCAGTTCTGCAAGGCTTTTTTCCAGCACTTCCGGGCGAACGCCTTCGTCAAGCAATTTTGCCAATCGTTGGGCGCTTGCAACTTCACGATAGTCGAAATACGGCAATCGGCAGACACGACGAACTGGGCGAATCAGGCCAATTCGAGCCCAGCGACGGATCATTCCGACCGGCACATCCAACAGCCGACTTAACATAGCCGGAGTATACGATCGCTGAATTTCATCGCGGCGTTCGTTGAGCCCGATCAGGTGCAGCCAATCCGATTCTGCAACAATCCGAATTTCAGCACCGTCCGCGATCAGTTGAGTAGCATGAATAAGTTTTTGTGATGCCGCCCCGTCTTCCTCTAACGGCCAGCCTTCTTCACCGACAACCAGCATCGTGACCGCTCGTGATACGGAATGTACGGCCCGACCGCCGTAGGTTTCCACCAAAGTCGACGCCTCCCGGTGAATCATGGACGCCAGAGTGCCAGTGAAAGTCACGCACTCGTCCGCCAAGGGGGGCGAACTGACGAGATTCACGTTCTTCAGATCAGGGAAATCGTTTATTTCGGCCACAGCCATGCTCGCCAATTTGTTTTCTTCGCTGCCTCTGGAGATCGCTGTCGTTAAAACACGATCACACAGAATCACTTCATCCGCTCTGCGAATCGGCAGCATTCAGTGTTCCGTTTCCATGCGAATCCGACACTGTTTTGCCACGAACATACCGTTGAAAACTGACAAACGGTAGCATTCAGCCCTTCTAGTGTTATAAGACTGCAGAATCGCCGGAATACGCATCCAGATGGGCCAACCATGTTAACGGCAGACGGTTAAACTACCGGAGCGGCAGAAACCGCACGATCGGAAATCGATCAACATTCACGACGTGCCTGACACTCGCAGGTACTCACTAATTCTCAGGTTAACTCTTCAGCAATTACGAAAATGTCAGCACTCCAATCCAAAGACTCTGCCGTTTGGGACGCCATCTGTCGGGAACGAACTCGCCAGTCAGAGGGGCTTGAACTAATCGCTTCTGAAAACTACACCAGCGAAGCGATCATGGAAGCTGCGGGAACCGTCCTGACAAACAAGTATGCGGAAGGCTATCCCGGCCGACGCTACTACGGCGGATGCGAACATGTTGACACCGTTGAAGAGATCGCCCGCAATCGCGCGTGCGAATTGTTTGGAGCAGAACACGCAAACGTTCAACCACACGCGGGATCGCAGGCAAACATGGCCGTGTACCTGACGGTGATGAAGCCCGGCGATACTGTTTTGGCAATGGACCTTGCTCATGGTGGTCACCTGACTCACGGTATGAGGCTGAACTTCAGCGGCATGCTTTACAACACGGCTCACTATGGCGTTCGAGAAAGCGATAACCGAATCGACTTCGATCAGGTTGCTGCTTTGGCCAAAGAACATAAGCCCAAAATGATCATCGCAGGAGCCAGCGCTTATCCTCGAGAAATCGACCACGCAAAATTTGCGGATATCGCGAAAGAAAACGGCGCGGTACTGATGGTTGACATGGCTCACTATGCGGGTCTGGTTGCCGGTGGGATCCATAACAGTCCGGTGCCTGTCGCCGACTATGTCACAACAACAACTCACAAGACATTGCGAGGACCAAGATCCGGCTTGATTCTGACCCGCAAAGAAAATGCCAAAGACATCGATCGCAGTGTCTTCCCGGGAATGCAGGGTGGCCCCCTGATGCACATCGTGGCAGCTAAGGCCGTTTGTTTTGGCGAAGCTCTGAAACCGGAATTCCAAGCTTATGCTCAACAGATTGTCGATAACGCCAGGACCCTGGCTGAAGTCCTCATGGCTGGAGGGTTGCGACTCGCTTCCGGCGGCACCGACAATCATCTGATGCTGTGCGACGTCACCGCCATTGATCTGTCCGGCAGCATTGCAGAAATTGCGTTGGACAAGGCTGGGATCACGGTCAATAAGAATATGATTCCATTCGACAAACGCAAGCCGATGGATCCAAGCGGGATTCGCATCGGTACAGCGGCCCTAACGACTCGAGACATGAAGACCGACGAAATGAAAAAGGTCGGCGTCTGGATTCTGGACGTCCTGAAACACACCGACAGTGAATCTGATCTCGCACGTATTCGCGCCGAAATAGCAGAATTCACCAAAGCGTTTCCAGTGCCCGGAATTGGATAATTTTCAAACTGCTGAATGACGGATTTTGACCGAGCCAGATGTTGCTGTTCCGGTTATTTGCCCCAAAGCCATCGTTTGAGCGATAATTCAATCGCACGGGCGGAGCAGTCGCCCGTCACAGTGAGCAGCTAAGACAGTGAGCAGCTAAGACAGTGAGCAACTAAGACAGTGAGCAACTAAAGATTGACACACGGATTTCGAAAGCACTGAGCTTGTTAACAAACTCAACGCTCTTTCTGCGCTTTCGATTTCTGTAGCGGGACGCCATATCCAATGCGGCAAATTACCGAGACCTTGTGGATCGGCAACGCGTTCGAAGCAAGCGACTTCAAAGCTGTAATGGCATTGCAGGTTGGTGCTATTGTTGATTTGGCGATGGACGAACCGCCCATCGCGCCGCCTCGGGAAATTGTCTACTGTCGAATTCCGCTGCTGGACGGAACCGAAAATCCTGCAAGTCGCCTTCTGCTGGCAATTGACGTCGCCTGTAAATTGCTGGCTTCGAAAACGCCGACGCTGATCTGCTGCAGCGCTGGCATGAGTAGATCACCGGCGATCGCCGCAGCAGCGTTGGCCTGCACCAGTGGACAATCATTCCACGATTCACTTACGATCGTCAGCAAAGCCGGCGCGTGTGATATATCACCTGGACTAGTCGTCGAACTTGAACTGGCAATCGCCAATCGAACCGGCGAAGATGGACTACAATCTGAGCAGTAGAAAGTGCAGACTTTGGTGAAACCGGTCCACACTAACCCCAATCTTCTTCTGTCACCCGGAACTCAGGTGGTGACGCTGATTGACGTTGTGGGTTCCAACAGCCGCATTGTGCACCCCGTCGGAACTGTAGGTGTCGTTCTGAAATCGCCGACTGATCTTCAGCATGCGTACCGCATTCGCTTTCCTGACGGCACTGAAGAACCGCTGAAACAAAACCAGCTGGTCATGCTGGCAAAGTTCAAGGAAGGCGAACTCAGCGAATCCAATCCCCTACACCGTGAACAATTGTTTGAACGAGTCATATATCGATGTGTCGTTGGATCACGTGCATACGGCCTGGATGACGAAAAATCAGACATTGATTATCGAGGAGTCTATCTGCCAACGGCCGATAGACATTGGTCACTGTATGGCGTGCCCGAACAACTGGAGTGCAATGAGACTCAGGAAGTCTACTGGGAATTGCAAAAGCTGCTTACTCTGGCGCTTAAAGCGAACCCAAACGTACTGGAGTGTCTCTATACACCGGTTGTCGAAACAGCAACGCCGCTGGCACTTGAACTACTTGACATGCGTTGCTGCTTTCTTTCAAAGCTGGTGTATCAGACGTTCAACGGTTACGTCATGTCGCAGTTCAGGAAAATGCAGAGCGACATTCGTAACCAGGGAAGCGTGAAGTGGAAACACGTCATGCATCTGATACGGCTGCTGTTGTCTGGCATACATGCCATGAAGGAAGGATACGTCCAGGTCCGCGTTGAAGAACATCGCGATCAGTTGCTGGCGATCAAACGCGACGAGATGCCATGGAATGAAACGATGGCGAATAGAGCTTCACCGTCAATTTCAAGTCGCCTTTCAGCAAACAAAACTGCCCGATCGCCCCGACTATCAAACAGCGGATTCGTTTCTTTTGAAAGCCAGACACGCGGCTTTGTCGCAGGAAATCCCCTGAACATTCCGTCTGTAGTTCAACGCTACGCTGACGAACATCCTTACCCTTTGCTGTTCGCAACAATCAGCGGCGACCATCTGTATGGATTTCCGTCGCCGGATTCAGACACTGACATCCGCGGCAGTCACAGACTTCCTCTGCCCGACGTTATCGGCCTGTCAGTCGCAAATGAAACTGTGGACCGCACGCAAATAGTTGATAACGTCGAAGTAGATATTGTTACTCACGATTTCATTTTTTTTCGACCTGGTTCTAAAGAAAAACGGCAACGTCCTGGAACAGATCTACTCGCCGCTGGTGCTGAAGTCATCGCCGGAACACGAAGAACTGAAACACATTGCCAGCACGTGTATTACTCGGAATCACATCCACCATTACGCCGGCTTCGCAAAAACAAAGTGGAAGCAGATTCAGGCAAGCGACGCTGTACAGGTTAAGCCGCTGTTCTATCTGTTTCGAGTATTGTTAACGGGCATACACCTGATGCGTGCCGGCCAGGTCGAAGCAAACTTTTTACACCTGAATAATGAAGCGAGGCTGCCGTACATAAACGATTTGATTTCCCAGTAAACGGCTGGTTTTGAAAAGGGCGAAGTCAAAGGAATCGACTTAACGTTTTGCAAAACCGAATTTCAACGACTGTCTGCCGAGCTTGAACATGCATCCGACAGTAGTCATCTGCCGACAGATGCGACAGGCAAAGCTGCACTCAATAACCTGCTGATCCGCATCCGTGTAAGTTCGACATGACCAAACCGGCCGTTCACGCGGCCGAAAATTCTTCCACCGTCGTATTCACTCGATCATCGCCGGGAACGACAAAACGCAGGCCCTCCGCCTGGAGTTCCGTAATCACCTGATCAACGGCTGCCGGCACCCAACTGCGATTTTCAACGGAACGCAACCAGACATCTTTTGCAATTTTCGGAGGACACAGACTGCCATCGTGGAAGACGTATATTCCGCCACCATGACGCTTAGCATTCTGAAGCATTTGATCAACGATCGGCTGGCAGTTATGTGGACCGACTCGCGTGTCCCAGCCATAATGCGACAGCAACACAGGAGTCATTTTCAGACTTCTGGTAACGCGTCTCACAGCCAATGTGACAATTCCAAATGGTGCTCGAAAATACTTCGACCGATAGCCTGGCTGATTCAGCGCCATGGCGAGTTCCTGATCACAATCAAGCACTTCATTTAGCAGCACTTCATAGTTCTGTCGAATTGGGTGTTCGTGATGTTGAGTGTGGTTAATCAACAAGTGCCCCGATTCGTACATCCGCTTGACAACGTCAGGATGTTTGCGGATCTGCGTTCCTACAACGCAAAAGCCAGCCTTCACGGAATGTGCATCAAGAACATCCAATAATCGAGGAGTCACATTGTCCTGCAGATTGGGGCCATCGTCGAATGTCAGAACCACTTCACCAGGAATCAGACCGGCTTTTCGCGGATTTCTGCGCATGATAGTGATCAGTGAAAGCACTCAGATCCCTCCTCCGCTTTGACTTTGCAACGCCCCGTTTAGTGGGCTCGGCAGGTTACGGCGAGGAACTCTTTCTGAAGTCTCAGAAAATGGGAGCCTGAAAATAATTCATTGAAGATAGTCCGATTAGAGTCTTTGTGCCGCGTTTCAAAATCTTCATTCGCCGAAGAAATTGAAGGGTTCAATCAGCAGAAATGCCCAGCGTAACCAGCGGCAGTGCATCGTTCAGGCTGCCTGAGCGAAATCCGTTCAGATCCAAGGTCGTACGGCGGAATCCCAACGTCGCGAATTCAACGACGATCCTCTGACTAATCAGAACATCCGCCAGCTGTGACAAGGCCGCAATTGGCACCTCGATCCGAGCTAAATCAGATTCTTCCAATCGAACTCGAAGTTCCTGCACCCCTGTCAGCTGCTTCAAAAATGCTTCTGCCAGTTCGACTCGACGAACACGTTCCTGCGTCACTTCAACCCCATACGCAATGCGACTGCTAAGACATGGAGACGCAGGTTTTTCGGCTACTGTCAAATTCCAAAATCCAGCAAGCTCACGCACCCGCTGCTTATCGATTCCGGCATCAATTAAAGGGCTGCGCACAGAGTGTTGACTGGCCGCCTGCATGCCTGGACGATGATCGCCAAGGTCGTCCGTGTTGGCTCCGTTCGCAATGCAGCTAACGCCAAGTTCCTGCAGTTTTGATTTAGTCAGTTGATACAGCGTGTCTTTGCAAAAGAAGCAACGATCACCGGCATTCGCTCGGTATTCGGGCCGCGAAAATTCATCAGTGCTGATTTCGACATACCGAATTCCAATCAACGCAGCTTCGGCACGAGCAATCTCAAGTTCCGACTTCGCCAGGCTCGGACTAACTGCCGTCACAGCAACCGCATCCTTGCCCAACGCTTCCACGGCGGCCTTCGCCACCACGGCGCTGTCAACACCACCAGAAAAAGCCACGGCAACCGAACCGTAACTGCGCAGCAACTCAACAAGTTGCTCGGCAACCAGCGTGATTGAAGAATTATCCGGAACAGTAGATTCAAGTGACATCGGGCGATTGCGATTCAAAACGGAAACAGCAGACAATAATCACAACAACGTAAACACAAAACCTGTCTCATATTGTAAAGAACAACCAACCATGTCGCCAGCGGATAGAAACTAACTCTGAATATCCACAGACCAACGCCATCTTGCCGCCCGTACACCGCAGACATAAACCATGCAGGAAATTCCAACCGATAGTATTGTGCAGAAAGCCTGCCACACACGGCTGTTCAGGCAACGGTGGCACTGAGCGCAACCGACGTCACAGTCCAGAAAGGACATTCCTTGTAATTTCGTGGGGACTCTGTCGAAGATCCTGATTCGGAGTCGCTGGTGTGGAGGTGATGCAATTACGATAACACGCGACAAGCCCGTTGATTCAACCGTATTATCACGGAATTTCTCGGTGTGTTCAGTGGGCGTTTTTGTGAAGTGCAGCCTGCGAACATTGGCAGCAACAGATCGAAGATCGACTGCGGGAAATGGCTTCAACATTTGTCGTCAGAGTCGCTGGCTTTGCAATTTCCCATAACCAAATGCCTTTAATTTGAAGATAAAGGATTTTGCCGCTGCAGGTTGGTCAGATGATGAACTGTTGCGTCGTTGGTGACCAGTGCTCCGCTGCGGAGGAGCAGATCAAAGGAGTCACACCCACAATACCGTTCTACAAGCTGGCTGCTGTTCAGTGATTCAGTCGGGGCACAATAGAAGTATTTAAGCCCCAACCTTTTTTGCACATTCACCTGAATGTCTGAGGTCCCGAGATTTTGGTTACTTCAGGTTCAGTTTTGAGGGAAGTCTAAAGTCCGAGTCCGAGTCCAAATTTCAGACCAACCGGCAGTTTTACGCTTTCCAACTTATCGAAGTACGTGACGCGCAGCTTCAGCGACTTCGCCCCGAGTTAACTAAATAGGCTTGCAGATATGTCTCTTTACAGTCTCCGCTGAAGTTTCCGGATCCGCTGAAACGACATTCGATGACTGAGCCTTTACTGTCGAGAAACTCAATTTCTGCAACAGAATTGAATGGTTTCGGCGCCGTCAGTTCGATCAGCTGGTAGTTCAGACCGCCCTCTTCTTCAGTTAAGCCAACTTTTGCAGCAAGCAGTCCCAGCTGCACCTTGCTGCCGGTCTCAACGTTCAGATTCTGGTCTTCCGTTTTGCTGTCTTTTCCAACGATAAGCGCAAACGTTCCTGTTAGCGTCAGGCTGGTGTTTGACTTCGCTGGCAGAGTTTCATAACCCAGCAGTTTGTCCCACTTGCATGGTCTTCCAATAGAGTAAGGAACATGGTTCCTTCGTGCTGATCTCTCAATGGAAGTTCGGTCTCATCTTCGGCCTTCAGCGAAATCATTGACTGCATCGAGTCAATCGAAACCACAGTTTACCCCGCAGTGTCGAAGTAGACTTCGACCTGAATCACAGATGTGGCATGACTGGAAAGCGATTGACCAAATTCCGATTGGGGATCTTTCCTGGCGATACTTACGCTTGCGATCTCAGGTCGCGGTTGCCTCTGAGCCAAACATAAATTCGAGGCCCAGAACATCGACATAAGAATTAGCGACGATGTGACATTTTTCACACAGAAGATCCTTGTGTATTTTCATTTTAACTCCGGTGGCCCGAATTGGGCAAAGACAAGCTACTAAAAACGTTCGGCGGAAATCCATCCATGGGGCCATCCGCCCAGACTGCCGCCTTAGCGGAAAAATTGCAGACCTCTGGCGCGGGAGTCAACGATCTGAAACGCGTCGTTTTGCGGCCATGAGTCTGCACAAAACGCCGCCACGGCAATCAGAGAATTGATATCTGCCATACCTGAGTTAATGAATCAGTCCTAAGCCATTGCAGCAAAACGAACTGGCCGGTCAATTTCTGACTTAGAAGATAATTTCCTGAATTATCTATCGCCCGTTGACAGTGGATTTTCAAAACTTCAAAAGCATCAGTTTATTCGGAGAAACTGCAGACGTGATTCATTTGAAGCCGAACGGCACAAAAAACGCGTCAGCACACAACATGAAACCCTGCGGTTAGAATTTGTGTGGCAGATTCCTTCTTCTGCAACTACCGAGACTATGTGCTGACTTCGCCACAAACCGTTACAGACCGAAACGGCAATTCGTGCTTCCAGTGCGGTCCGCAATTTCTGATTACAACATGAACCATTTGCCGGTTTCGAACACTGAATCACCAGTAACGGACGGCCGAATCGTTCCTGGTGGCGCGACAAATGCTAAGTCAGTCAATTTTGGTTTGACCATTGAATATGTAAATTCGGCGCAATTGGTAGAATTTGGTCATCGAACCAGACTGGGGTAGATGTTCAAAATGCAGTCAATGTCAATTCCGATCGTTAAGTCTTTAACCCAAGGGGCCGCCGGCATGCCTACAGCAGCCAGCCTTTTCCGATATTTACTTGTTGTTTCCCTGTTTGCATCGTCAGTTGCGATTGCTCAGGACAACAAAGACAAGCCTTCTTCTAAAGCCGAAAACGCCGAGGCGATGAACGGTTGGGACCGCTTGATCTACGTTCCCTTCAAAGAATTGCGAAAGGTCTTCGACAGTCAGGATGCCTCAGCCGTAATTCCCTACGCGGAATACATGGAGTTGCTGAAGTCGTACCTGCATCGTGATGCCGGCCAGGCAGCACCGCTGGATGCCGTTATCACGGAATCGCGGTTTACCGGGACAGTCGAGAAAGATATCGTTCGCCTTAACGCCGAATTCAAGGTGACGGTTTTGAAGGAAAACGGCTGGGCACGATTGCCGCTGAATTTCGGCAACGCTGCCGTGGGTAAAATCACTTCGGACGACGAGGCAAATACAATACTTCGAGGCGTTTCGAATGGCGTTTACGAACTGCTGCTGAACAAAACAGGTCAACGAACAGTCAATATTGAGCTACTCGCGGCTATTAAGACGTCTGCAGAAAACAGATCCTTCGAATTGAATTGCCCGGCTGTCGGCATCAATGAAATCACGCTAACAATTCCGGAAGCGGATCAGTCGATCGAAATTACTCCGCTTCAGGTTCTGCTTCCGGTTGAAGGCAGCAACCAGACTAAAACGGTGATCAAAGCGAACCTTGGAGCCACCAGCCACTTTGAAGTTCGCTGGAATCCCGAAGCCGGCTCACGGCCGGTGATGGATCTTCTGGCAAGTGTGACCAATCGCACAGATGTCCGCATCGACCCGGGTTTGATTCAGTCAACCGCGTCCGTCAGTTTTGAAGTGCTGCGTGGTGAACTGACAGAGGTAACTGTTCTTGCTTCTGCGGATGCTCGCATTATTGATGTTGTTTCGTCAACGGGGCGTATCAAAAGCTGGAAGTCTAATCCTGTCGGTGACACTCATCAGCAAATCCAGATTGAACTTCTAACTCCGGTTTCGGATCATTTTCAGGTTGAGATTCAAACGGAGCGAACCCTGACCGGTGACACCCTGCAGCTTGTAGGAAAGTCCGAAGATGGAAAACTACAGGGCATTCACGCCGATGGCGTTGTTCGTGAATCCGGCCAGCTTTTTGTAACAACGGATCCTACACTGACAACTTTGGTTAAGTCGCAATCCGGCGTCAAACGTATTAACGCGGAAGGTGGCAAGGGAGTTTCCTCAGATAACGTGCAGGCATGGGATTTCAGTGGCACCACTGGCACGCTTGTCCTTCAGGCAAAGCCCGTCGAACCCAGATTGCTGGTTGACCAAACGACACAAATCGTCTTTGACGATGACGAACTTCGCGTGAGTTCTCACTTAACGTATACCGTCGAACGAGCGGGCGTGTTTCAGCTGCGGCTGTCGTATCCAGCTTCGTTGACAATCGATAATGTTCGAGCGGATGGCATGAGCGAATTTAACGTGGACAAGTCGGAAGGCGTGCTCACACTGTCGCTAACGCAAAAACGCCTCGGCGCGATTGGCGTGGACGTCACGGCTCACCAAAGTTTTGATGCCGCCGCAGAAGGTCTGGAAACGAGTATCCCGACGATCACACCGCTCGATATTGAACGAGAACAGGGACAGATCGGCGTGTTCGCCCCGCAGTTTCTGGATGTCGTCACAGTTGACGAAAAACTATCAGGACTGTTTCCGTCTGAGTCGGGACAGAACCGAGCGGTTGGACGAGCCGTCCAAGTCGCCAACTGGAAGTACACATTGCGACCATTTGTTCTGGCGGTCAAAACATCACCGCGCCCGGCACAGCTTGCCGCCAGCGCAGCAACAACCGTCAGTGTTGAGCCCGATGTGGTAAAGATTAACAGCGTCCTGACTTTTCAAATCCAAAACGCAGGGATCGACACGTTTCGCGTTTCAGTCCCTCAGTCAATTGCTGATGACGTTCGCTTTCGATCACTAAGTTCGGCTCACGTCATTCAGCAGCGTAACAAAGCCGCAGAAGCGGTTGCTGGCTGGGTCACATGGACGCTTGTCTTGCAGAACGAAGTAACAGGCACCGTCCAATTTGCCGCAGACTGGGAAGTTCCGCTCGCGGACCTACAGGACGACAGCGAACAACAGACTTTAACGCTGGAACCAATTCGAATTCAAACGCCGTTCACAGAAGATCAGGCAGACAAGCGAAAGGTAACAATCACCCAAACGCGAGGTGAAATTAAACTGCTGCGGCACGAGTCACTTTCCATTACAGCCGTCGGTGAAGGCGAAACGATGGAAACGATCGACGTTCGAGAACTGGAATTACTGTCCAAAGACGGCTATCTGGCGTTTCGATATTTCTCTCAGCCAGCTTCTGCCACCATCAGTATTCGCAAGCACGAAATTCACGAAGTCGTCGCCACCGTCGTTGCTCGGGTAGCGATTGAAATCGTGACGGATAAACAACAGGTTGCGAACTACCGCTGCCGCCTGCGAATTACCAGCAGCGAACGGCAGCGCCTGCGGATTGACCTTCCTGTTGGTGCGGACCTGCAGGCTCCGTTGCTGAATTCAAGACGCACTACGTTTGAAGCGGCATCAGATCTGGCAGCCACAGAAGGCTGGAAAGCGTACTACATCAACATCAGTCGACCGACTACTTCCGACGCGGACTTCCTGCTGTCGTTTCAGTTCGGGATGCCCATTTCATCATCAGACCGGTTTCCATACGAAGGACGTGGCAGTAAACAGATTCTAAGGTTGCCGTTGATCGGAGACGAAACCGGGGGAACCGTGGTGCAGCAAACTCGAGTTGCCATTTGGGCACCGAAAGACATTGCTTTTGTCGGCGAACCTCGCAACTGGAATCTCACCGGACGACATGTCTGGAACTTCTGGAATCCGTTGGTTTCACCGACCGCACCGCTGGAAGCGAAATCGCTCAGCACATGGATCGGCGATAAAAGTGGAGCCGCAGATTTTGCTCAACAGGGTAATGTCGCCGTCTATCGAGCTCTTGGTCGCCAGTCACAATTGAACATTGTGTGGTGGAATCGTCCGTTTCTGGTGGCGGTTATCAGCGGAGCACTGTTGTTTATCGGACTGATTCTGCGACGAACGACATGGGAGAACCGAATTACATTGTCCATCACCGCCTGCGTCGCGTTTGCGTTATGGTCGCTGAAAGACAGTTCGGAGGCCACACAGGTTGTCTCGGCTGGCTCATTGGGACTTGTGGCCGTTGCCGGCATCTGGATCGCCGGACTGTTTCTGGGCCAGAAACCAACCAATGGCAATGGCAATGGCAATGGAAGCAGTAACGGCAACGGTCCCGACCAACCGACTCCACCAGCTAAAGAACCTGATTCACCGCCAGACGATCAACCGCCTGTCGCCCCGCCCGAAGATACTAAAACGCCGACAAAAGCGACACCACTTCCACCGGGCACCATCAGCCCATCACCCGGCGTGTCCGAATGGATGAACAACCTGACGGGAGGCAAGTGATGCATCACAAACCTGCTCCAACTGATGTTCACAATCAGCCGGACACCGTGCGACTGAATGACACTGCATACTTGATGCTATCATCGCGCACGACTTCGCATCGTATACCCACAACGTGTTTTGCGATATTGCCCCTAATTGTATTCGCAATCTTTGCGACGGGTACACTGCAGGCACAGGACAAACAACAGACAGCCCCTGCACGCGAACGTTATATTCCAGCTGATGAGCTGGATGCGGTCTTCGAACGTTCGCCAGCGGGAGTCATGCTGCCTCAAGCCCAGTTTCGCGATCTGCTTGAAAAGGCTCAACTGGCGCAGTCTAAACAGAATCAAAATCCGGCAGGCGTTGTGATGCGGTCTGCAACTTATCATGTCGCTCCGGCAGAACAGCATGCCGTAATCAGCCTTTCGATTGACATAGAACAGTTTGCCGATCACTGGGTCACGACATATATCCCAATCGGAAACCTGCTTGTGGAATCCGCAGAAATTAATGGAGCAACGGCTGCAGTTGGAAGCGATCCAGAGCACTCTGACAAACTGACCTTAGCGCATCGAAATCCTGGCAGATTTACTCTGGAACTAAAGCTGTCAACACCGCTGGGTGTTGTCGGCAGCGACCGCGTAGCAGCATTCAAAATGGTTTCGTGTGCATCGACGGTGTCTGTGGTGTGTCCCGAAAACCGCGTGCTGCACGTAAATGAACAAAAACTGGAGCGACCAGACCCCATTGACCAGGCTACAGAATACAGTTTTCCGGCGGGAACAAACAACTCGACAACACTGAAGTGGACGGCTCGTCAGCAGAACCTTGAAACACAAACTCTGGTATTCGCTAAATCCAATGTTCAGGTCCGACTCAGCAGCGACAATCTTCGCTGGAATTCAGATTCCCGTGTATCTGTATTTGGCAATTCAATTAACCAGTTAACCGCCAGAGTTCCATCATCACTGGAAGTCACGAACATCGAATCCACGGGGTTGGAATCATGGAAGCTTGAAGACGAACCTTCAAACAGCAGCTTCACACGAGTACTGCTGAATTATCGGCAGCCATTCACAGAAGACCGACTGCTAAAAATTTCTGCGGTTGCCGCACTTGGAGAAGACGGAACAACAAAGCTGCCAACACTCGAATTCATTGACGTCACTTCGCATACCGGCCGGCTGTTCGTCAATCATGAGGACCAGTTGCGATTACTCGCAAACGTGAGCGGTGGAGTTCGGCAACTTGGCACGGAGGCGCAGACCGCAAATTACCCATCAGGCGAAGTCTTTAACTTCTGGCTGCAGGACTTCCAGCTGTCTGTAGCTATCAAACCAAGAGATCGTGAATTATTCGCTGAGCTAAATTCCAGGCTCTCCATCAATGACACAACAGCCGCGTTTGTTTGCGAAGCCACCATTGAAACCCTGAATGCGCCATTGTTTGAATTGCCTGTGCAGCTGCCACCAGACTGGCAGATTCAACAGATCACCGACGGCAATGGTGCCATCCTAAAGTGGCGAGCCAGCGACAACGCCGACCAGATTATCGTAGAGCCCGCCAGTCCGGTATCAGCTAACGGGCTGTTCAACTTCACTACGGTATTTTCAAGGACAATTGGTGACCCAACCATCCAGCAGACTCTTCCGTTGCCTGTCCTCAGCGCGTTGAATACGCTACTTGTGGGTGGCACCTATCAGATTTCATCAGCGAATGACCTTACGTTTGCTCCCATTGAATTTGCAGGACTATCTCCACTGGACGACGTCGACGGGACTCTGCTGTTCGAAACTCAGGGAACGCAATATTCCGGACAGATTGCAGTCGTGCGCAAGCCGGTGCGGCTATCCAGCCGCTCGGTCATCAAATCATGGATGGATGCTCGCCAGATTTCTGTCGACGTGATGCTAACCGTGGACATTCTGAACGGTACAACACGAATGCTGCAGCTGACGATGCCGGAAAGCCTTGGCAGGGAACTGCGTTTTTCCGTCGTTTCAATCGGAGAAGTGCCGGGCATTCCTGGACAGAACATTCCTGACAACGTTTCGATTATCGAACAGACATCCGGTGAAGCAGCGGACAAGCAGCGGACATTTCAGTTAACGTTCGATAAGCGATTCGCCGGAGCAATCACGCTCAGAGCCTTTATTCAACAGTCAAGAAACGAGGCCAGCAACCTGTCCGCACCGTTTGCAAAAGTTGCCGGAGCCGTACGTCAACACGGGCTGGTCGCATTTGAAGCCTATCCCGAACAACAACTTGATGCCGCCATTGCTGACGTGGCGGCTTCAGGACTCACACTTGCGGACTCAGGTCTTGTCGAAGCCCCGGCCGAAAAAACCGGACGGCGTACGGCACTTGTCTATCGTTTCATTCACCCGGACTACCGTCTTGAGGTTTCAGAAACACGATTTGAAACAGAATCCGTGCCATCCGCAGTCTGCGAAAATATCGCCAACGTCAGCGTGCTTGGTGACGCGGGAACAATTCAACGGTCCTGTCGAGCTCAGTTCCGTTGTATTGGAGTTCAGACTCTGCGGTTCGCGCTACCCGGCGCGGATCAGTCTTTTCTGTGGTCAACAGTATTGAACGGTGAAGCAATAGAAGTGCGACGCGATGGCATAGACTACCTTGTCGCAATCCCAACCAGCAGAGAACAATCAGAACACGTGCTGGAAGTACTGTTTGAAACGACGAATCCAGAAACCAGTGCCATGGGCAACAGCACACAGCAGTCGCTGCAGCTCGCGATTGACACAGATAAAGGCAAGGCGTCGTCGATTGAGATTCTGGAACAATCCTGGGAGATCCGATATCCGTCGACTTCTATGCTCGTCGATCAAACAGGCGGCTTCCATCCAGTGACTGACGTCGAAAAGCCAGGCTTGCTGCAGGCACTGACTTCGCTTCTTCGAGTACCGTCACGAGACGCAGTTTTGAGGCAATTGATTCCTGTTGGAATCATGCTGCTGTGCCTGTTTGTCCTAACCGCGCTAGTGGTACGACGACGCTGGAAGAGCCTTATCTGCATCCTTCTGCCAGGACTGCTGATTACTCCGATGTTGCTGCTGAACGCAACCAAATCAAAATTCGCGATGACACCGGGATCGATCGACCACTTCGCTGAATCAGACAAAATGGAACCGATGGACGGCGGAGTAGCCGCATCGACGAGGCTGGGTGTTGACTTGTCGGGCGGAACGAACTTTTCTTTCTCAGTCGCTCAAAGCATGGCTGGCGGCGAAATGGAAGAGACAACCCGTTTCAATCGTACGGTCCCCGACGCAATGTTTGAGCATCAAATTCCCAGCTTTGATGCAACTGATGCGGCGTCTCCGGTTCAGGTTCCCAGCCAAGGCGGTTACATACTCAATCAACCACCGACCGCGATGGACCGTGACCGCTATAATGGTGGTATGGGAGGCGGCGGTATGGATGCCAGTGGTAAAGCCATGGAAGAAGCTAAACAACAGGCGCAGAGCGGGCAAAGTGGCAGTGTGTTCTCCGACTCACCTGGAAGCGTTCCGCAAGCTCAACAACCGCCTCAGAATAGACGGGGGGGGCAGATCGCAGACTTCGAAAACACTCCGCCAGCGACCGGTTTTTTCGCGGGACAACTTGGGCAGTCGGATTTTGAATATGGCGAAAATCAGGCGAACGGCGCAATACGGATGAAGCGACAATCGGGATCAGCCAGACTTTCCGTACATGCAGCGGTTGCCAACCCCGAAGATTATCGAGCAATGCAGTTTCGCTCGATCGGCGGAACCTCAGCCGCTGGATCACTTCAGGTTGTAGTACAGGAGCGCAGTCGCATGAACGCCTTACGGTTGATCGGCGCTGCAATCATCGTGTTACTTTGCCTTACGCTGAATTCGCAATCGCTAATGAAAAAACTATGCCTGGCGATGACTCTGTTTCTCGCAACAGCCGCCGCAGTGCCGCTGGTTCCAAATCAATGGCAAAGCCTGGTCGATGGAGTTGGCATGGGAACAGTTTGCGGAATTTGTCTATGGACCACCTGCTGGATTGTGCTGAGTGTTCAAGCCATCTGGAAGTCCTGCCGAGCCAACGGTGCCACCAACCTGCTGAAAAGAAGTACATCGACAGCGGCGATAACAATCATCACGTTGACATCGTTTTCTGTGGCAACCACCGCAGTTTCTGCTCGGGATGATGATCACAAGTCGATCAGACCGGACGTCGTTCTTCCGTACGCACCCGGCCAGCCGGAACTACTCGCCGAACGCGTTTTTCTTTCGAAAGAAGAGTTTCTAAAACTATACAGCCAAGCCTATCCTGACGAACTCAGAAGCTCAAATGCCCCTACAGAAAGCCGAGTTGTCGCGGCGTTCTACAAAAGCGGGCAGCAACTTCAGGTGAAGGATTCCAACTGGTCACAGACTTTCACGGCTCGATATGTAATCCGCAGCTATTCCGAAACACCAGTTAGTGTTTCGCTACCAATTGGTCAGGTGGCCGTTCGCTCAGCAAAACTAAATGGCGGCGATGCTATTCTGGTTGCAGAAAGAGCGGTACCTGTTCTACTGGAAGATTCACCAAATCAGCCCGCAGGCCAAAATAAGCAGCAGTTGCAGGCCCCACAGCAGGCGCCAATTCTTCCCATCAAATCAGACTCCAGTTACAGCGTGCATATTCCAACCAAAGGCGTACATCTACTGGATTTAGTCTTCGACGTTGCCGCCACAATCGAAAATTCAGTGGGACACATCAGTCTGCCACTGCGGCCGGTTCCGGCGGGAACGATATCCTTCCAAATACCCAATGAACAACTGGACGTTCAGGTCAACGGCCGCAGCAACGCATTTCGCAAAGACGGGGCGATTCTTATCATCCCGATTGCCGCTGCGGGAAGCACGCGGATTGACTGGCGTCCGACAACAGCACAAACATCCGCCAATACAATTTATCACGCCCTAGTTAACTCAGCATTAACACTTGATGACGCCGGAATGACGGTTCATGCGTCAATTGGCATTAACTGCAGACAGGGACAGCTTTCTGAAATCGAAATCTCAGTCCCCAAAGAATACTCAGTTCAAGCAGTTTCCGGCAACGAAATTGCAGGCTGGAATATTGCGGACGATAAACAGGAATCAGTGAAACTGCAGTTCAAGCAGGCTATCGAAGGTGAAACGCGTTTCAATCTAATTCTGTTCCGTAAACTTGTCCTGACGTCGGAAAGCACAAGTCTTGATGTACCGGTTTTGTCCGTGACAGGTGCCTCGCGAGATTCAGGAAACGTGACAGTACTTGGGGGGCGGGAACTGGAAGTACGAGTTGACTCACTGTCCGGGGTAACTCAACTGAATGCTGCAGAATCCACATTACCACAAGGCATTGACACGACATTAAGACGAGTTCTCGCCTGGCGCTACACGCGTCACCCGGTTGCGATTTCGATCCGAGTCTTCCGTACGGTTGACCGGATGCAGATCACGATGCTTAACGGAGTACAACTGGAAGCTCAACGGCAGCTATGGACAACGCTGATCAATGCAGACATTTCCGGCGCTCCGCGTCGTCGCCTGGAAATCCGGGTGCCTAACGATTTTCTCGCGCTCGATGTCAGCGCCAATGACCTGGCCGACTGGTACTACACTCAGCCCGACGACGACAAAGCAACATTCAAAATCCTGAACATTCAGTTTCACACAGCCAGACAGGGAATTGTCAGCGCCGTCATTCAGGCTCAGTCCGATCTAAGCGACAAACTGAACGAAACAAAGCTGGTGACACCGATAGTTTTGGCGGCCGATGAAGCCATTACAAACTTAAGTGTGTGGCTGGATGCGGCATCAAAAATCTCCACAGCTGCGGCCGAAGGCTGGAAACGCGCCGGTGGAGAAACGGCCATTGATCCACGAATCCTGCAGCTTCAGTCTGACGCACCGGATATCTCGTTCACTACCACCGACTCAGCTCCGCAGCCGGTTGTATTGGGATTGATGCAGGCGACTCCGGGCCTAATTCCGGAGTCTGTATCGGTGACTAATGTTACGGACACATCCATCGAACTGACGCTCGCTCTGAAATGGCAAATTGCCGGTGCAGCAACGCGGGAATTGTCCTTCACGCTGCCGGAAGTCCGTGGCGATTCGTATGACTTTCGCATACCCGGTCTTCGACAACTGGAAAAGAAAACCACTGATGGTCGTGTTCACTTCACCGTGCATCTGCAACAACCAGTCAGTGAACATTTTTTCATTCTGGCTACGGCAACTTTGCCGCTGACAGATTCAAAACAAATCGCTGCTCAGCCACCGGAATTCCCAGGGTACGAAGCGAAGGCTTCGCACTTTTGGGTCATTGTGAATCAGTCGGCAGGCCTGCTTCAGGCAGTTGATATGGCAACCGACGGAGAAGACGTTTCGCCAACTGACATCAAGATAAAACTTCCGGAAGGTCTGCTGCAACAGTCGGTCGCGATTCGACGTTTGAAGGCCGACCGTCCAAATTCGCCATGGCAATTAAACTTTGCAGAACGCCAAAAAGTAGCTCCCGCCGTAATTGCTTTGGCGAGCCACACAACCATCATCGCCGCAGACAGCACCTGGCGATCTTTTCACAAGCTGCAGATGCGGAATGAATCACGTCAGTTTCTGCCAGTTATCCTGCCAGACAGCAGTCGAGTTCTGTTTTGCAGGGTAGAAGGGCAGCCGACTCGAATCGTTTCGCGAAACCTGGATGACAAGACTCTGCACCTGGTTCCAATTCCTCAGTCAGGGCGGGCGTGTACTCCGTTTAACGTTGAGTTCGCACTGGCCGGAACTCTGCCTGTGTTAAGCGAGACACTGTCGGCAGAAACGCTAAGCATTCCAGTACCTGAATTTCCGGAATTCCGAGACTTCCCCGACTACGGTATCACGGTTTCACGAAATACCTGGAGCGTTCATGTTCCAGAACAATGGCGAGCCAGCCTGATCAATGATCCAAGAAAGACGAATGTTATTGAAGCCAGCGAAGACGACTTTGAAGACGCGATTCTTCTGTCAACTGTCGACAATCTTAAGTCGATGGTCAATTCAATGAATTTCGGTTCGGCCAATCGCTTCGGAAACGATCAGTCCTGGTTCCAGCAGATTCAGGAACAACAAAAGACACTGGAGTCACTCAGCGGTAATTCACAGATCGTAGAAGACCTGCGGCAGAATGTATTGCAGGAATATGAGTCCATAGTCCAGCAGAAGCTCGACGTCGTCGGTGGCGGTGGCGGTGGCGGTGGCGGTGGCGGTATCTTCGAAAACGCTTCGCCAACGAATCAACTCGATGGACGAAATCGGTGGCTGGAAGAACAGGAAGACGTTCAAAACGGTTTTAACAATTCCAACGCGATCCGACTCTTTGAAGACAACGCTGGTTTGGGAGTTCAACTGAACAGCAGGCAGGACACAGATAAGAAGTTCCGTTTTGCGTTACCTGAATTGATAGCAAAGGAATCGTTTCTACGTGAACAATCTTTGCCAATGTCGAAAGCGTTATCCGATAAGGCAAAAGACCAGAAGGCTGAGAACAAAGGCTTGTCAAAGCCTGACTTCAGAAATCGTTCGCAACTGCTCGAAAGACGCAAATCAAATCTGAAGCAACAATCCGACCGCGGACAAGGTCTGGACCTGCTGAGCGAGCTAGCCGCGAAGTCGATAGCCGAACCCCAAACGCCGTTCGCCCCGACGCAGACTGCTGCCCCGCCGGTTCGGGACGAACTGCACCATCGCGAACTGACGGCACAGCTTGGATGGGCCGATAATGCATATCCATGGGAGGATACAGCCGGTGAAGCGACAGGCTTGTTGTCACTCAGTTTTCAGATTCCTCAGGATGGCGTTCGCCATGGCTTTGTCCGAACCGGTGGCAATGCGATGTTGACATTAGGCATTCGCAGTAGCGAAGTCATTGAAACACGACTCGGACTTATTTGGGCGGGGCTTTGCGCTATCATGGCCGTCCTGCTTCTCAGAAATTCGGCGACGGGAAGCTCTGCCGTGTTGCTACAGTTGTTATTGCTGGCCGCATTTCTGGGTATTACCGGCTGGATATTCCTGCCCAATCCACTTCACGGGTTCAGCCTTTTGACCTGTCTAGTGGCGTCGCTCGGTGTTTGCGGCACGCTGATCTGGCGAAGTTTTCGCAGACCACTTGCGGCGTAATTCAGCCCAACGCTAAGTCGCCAACCTGCAAGCGTGCGTTCATTCTGAAGCCTGCCATCACAATTAATGAAATTAGAAATGGCTATTCGAAAGCCAATAGAATCGCTTATGATGCCTCTGGCCTGATAGACGGATCAGAAAACCGGCATACGTCGTTTAATTAAAGAACAGCACTGGAAGAAGACTGAACTCACAGTCGCCACCGCAGCAAGAACGCATTCCTGCCGCTGGCCGCAGCGACTGATTTTTCCAGGCTCGAAGTGACCAAAACTGCAGGGAAGCCGCAAGAAATGGCCACGACTATTCATAATCAACTGAAGCTACATTATGTCGCTGACGAAAGTCGACACGAAGTGGAGCTGGACGGCTACCGTATTGACGCGATCGATGCTGATAACCGACTGATTGAAATTCAGTGTGCATCATTAATGGCGATTCGTGACAAGATTCGCAAGCTGACGAAAAGTCACCAAGTCGTGGTAGTAAAACCGCTGGCCGCGCGGAAGAGGTTAATTAAGAAGGCTCGCTTTAACGGCAAAGTCGTCAGCAGCCGTTACAGCCCGACGCGTGAGACGCTGCCTTACATATTTCAGGAACTGGTGCACTTCACAAAAGCGTTTCCACATCCCAACCTGCAACTTGATGTGCTGCTAACGGAACAGGAAGAAATCCGACTGCCTCCAAAAACAAAGACCTGGCGTCGCAAACACAGTGTTCACGACAGAACGCTTATCGAAGTGCAGCATACGTATTCGCTGCAAACCGTGGACGACCTTTGGCGGGCGTTATGCCTGACGTTGCCGGATGTTTTTACAACAGCTCATTTGGCCGAAGGTGGCAGCATGCCACGCTGGCTGGCACAGAAGGCGGCCTACTGTTTTCGTGAGATGAATCACATAGAAGTCTGTGGCAAGCAGGGCAACGCAATTGAATATCGTCTAAAAAAAGTCAAACGACAACGTAAGCGAAAAGCTGCCTGATGCGTCATCAGCCAATCAGAGGGGTAACATGAACGGCAGTACAGCTGATTCGGCATTACATATTGTTTCGCGCCGAAGGTTTCGTGATTGCTTTATCAGGAGAACAGATTTTGATTCGCTATGTGAAATTTATCCTTTGTCTGGGATTGCTGACTTCAACGTCGGCCGCAGACGAGATGCCGAAAGTAGAAGTTGGCAAACCAGCGCCTGACTTCTCGATGACCGGCATAGACGGAAAAATGTTCAAGCTGTCAGATAAACTAAAAGTTGGCGACAGAAACGTGGTCCTGATGTTCAGCCGAGCTAACTGGTGACCTCATTGCATGAAGCAGTTGGTCGAACTGCAGCAACATTCTGAAGAATTCAAGGCTCTCAACGCCGAGCTCATTTTTGTTTTCCGAGAAGAAAAAGAAGGAACGAAAGGTCTTCAGAAAATCAGGAAAGTGACAGGCACAAGCTATACACTGGCTACCGATCTGGACAAGAAATCATCAGCAGCCTACAGCACAAAGAGAATGAGATTCGACAATTTCGTAATTTCACGGGATGGCACCGTTGACGCAATAATTGACGGCACACTTCGTGATCGAGCCAAAGCCAATCAACTACTGACAACTCTTCGTAAATCCGAAGGAAGATAGATCGTCAGATTGCCTCAGTGGCCGCCGACACTTGCGTCGAGACAGCGATGTCGGCGGCGTTTCACTCTCAACGGGACGGCGTTTAGGTCCGCCTGGCCGCTTATGTGGAAAGCAACGTTGTGTTGCCTTTTTGCAACATGATGACCTGCTGAATAATGCCTCAAACGGTGCAAAACCAATCCTGTGGTCCTAAATCATCACGATTGTCGATTCGGCACAACCTTAAAAACGCTTTGTCCGCCAAATTTCTCGCGGCAATCCGGCTGAGATCCGTCGCTGCCTTCTGCCTGCTTCACATTTCGGTTCTATGTTTACCCAAAGATCTTCCACTCTGATGGCATTGCCGTTGATATGGCTGGCATACCACTTTTTAGTGCGGAAAAGATTGAAGTCAAACATCCGGCTGGATGGGCACAGACCCAAGAATGTGGAGCATAGATTTAATGGCAAAGCGAACACTGGCATCCCTGATTCGAAACGCTCTGGCAGCAGGCGCATACGTCGCTGCAACCTCGGCAACATCAAACGGCTACGCTAAGTCTTACGGTTTTCATGGCGAGGCGGTGGTCCAAAACTCAGGCTGCACCAACTGTCGACAGGTTGTTGGGGGCCAACTGCCCGGGTATCCAATGCACACGTTGCCACAGACGCCATACGGATACCCCGACAACACACTACTTTCTCCAAACACAACATTTGACAGTAACTCCAACACACTGGGGTCGGCCTATTCGTCAAATGCAATCAGTAACTATGGCCAAAATGTCAGCGGCTTGAGCAGTGGCACAGCACAACTGCTTGCCGGAGGTACTGACGGCAACGCAACTGCCTCGGGATCGGCAGGTGGCTATTCGAATATCTCAGGTCAATTCATTACCGGTTCCGATTCACCAACATTTGGCGGCCTGCAGCAATCTGGTGGAGCTGCCCAGGAAAGCAGTTCCGGAGCGCAATCCGGTTCTGGATTTGGATCATCAAACGGTAGGTCTTCAGGTGCAGCGGAAGGATCAACCGCAGCATTAGCTGCTATCGGTCAACCAAATTCCACTTTGGTATCCGGCGCCAGTGTCGATGCTGATAACGATGCTGCGATAGGTACCGACGCGGCGGCAAACAGTGATCTGCTGCAGATTGCGCAGGCGCCAGCCGAAGGCGAAGTCGCGTCCGAAAGCACGGATGATTCAATGCCATGGTCAGTTCTGCCCAGCGGAAGTGAATTTGGTACTGGCGGTACGTTTGGCAGCGTTGCTGAGAGCAACTCGAATCAAGGCACCGGATCAGGCGGTGGCAGCAGCCAGGGATCATCTTCAGGATCCCCAAGCGGCGGGCAGGGCTGGTCTCCATCCCAAGGCGGCAGCAGTGGTGGCAGTGGACTGGGATCAAGCGGTGGACAGCAATCGTCCGGATCAAACGGATCGGTGCAGACAGCAAGTCTGCCACCAGCGACATCGGCCACGCCGGTTGAGGGAACACCGGCAACCACAACAACGGGCGTCGTGTCTTCTGGCGAAACCAACTCGACGCCTGATTCTACTTCAACTCCTGAATCGACAGGTGAATCGCAAACGGATGGCTTCGGCAACGGAACTCTTGTGAGTTCTTCCGGAACTACTTCAAACACCGGCAACGAATCCAATGGAAGTTCCGGCACTAACAGTTCGTCAAACAGTGGCTCCGGCACTGACAGTGAGTCAACGTCTGGAAGCGATAGCCCAACGGGAGACGGGCTGTTTACGAACACTGAGGAACCATGTGTGAACATCCCGGTTACAGAACCGACTGATCCCGTGGATGAAGTGAACACCACACCAACGGAATCAGATTTGGTCGGGGACGACAACACAAGTGCTCCGGTTGTTCCTGAACCGAGCAGCATGCTGATGCTGGCAGTGGGTTCAGTACTTGGCGGTGCAATTTACAACCGTCGACGAAGTAAGAAAAACTCGGAACAGAAGTCGGAAGACGCTATTGAGTAAGCTACGGCAGGGGTAATGCTTGTTACAATTAGAAATCAAAGTCACCCCTTCTTCGGTAACTCACCGCAGAAGGGGTTTTCTTTTGGCCTGACCTACCGCTTGAGTCGAACCAGAATGACCGTATTGCCCCCTAACAATGTCCGGCGCGGCAGTCATAACATCTCCAATGTCGCATACGACAACCAACGGCAGCCAAAGCCATTTCAGTAATGTGCCCGGGCAGGTTTCAGTGACAACTCAAAGTTAGCTTATTTGAAAAGCGGTTGCCCAAGCCCGCAAGAACAACCGCTTTTCACTTGGTACATTATTCGTACGAACTGGCACGTTATCATTCAGGCTGTGGTAGCGATTCGTAAGCTTACAGCACCCAGAAGAAGAAAAAAACGTATGAGCGACAAATGGATTGCTGAACGCATGAGCCGCATTGACGCGTCGGGTATTCGAAAGGTCTTTGACCTTGCAGCCACAATGAAGAATCCGATCAATCTTAGTATCGGGCAACCGCACTTCGACACACCTCAGGAAGTGAAGGACGCATTATGTCAGGCTGTTCAGGATGGCAAGAACGCCTATAGCCAAACGCAGGGCATCGCGCCGCTGCTTAAAAAACTGCAGGCACACGTGGATACAACATTCGGTCATCCTGATCGCCAGGTGTTCACAACTTCCGGAACCAGTGGAGCTTTAATGCTGGCACTGTGCACGCTGATCGATCCAGGCGATGAAGTGCTGGTATTTGATCCGTGGTTTGTGATGTACAAACACCTCACGACACTGGCCGGTGGCAAAGTTGTTCAGGTGTCAACATACCCTGACTTTCGAATTCGTCCAGAAGCGGTTGAAGCAGCCATTACCGATCGAACAAAAGTAATATTGTTCAACAGCCCTGGCAATCCAACCGGGGCAGTTGCAACGGAAGAAGAGGTCAAAGCCCTGGCAGAAATTGCAGCCAGACATGACATCGCCCTGATCAGCGACGAGATCTACAAGGCGTTTTGCTATGACGGAGAATTTCACAGCCCGGCAAAGTACAACGACAAAACCATCGTCATCGATGGGTTTAGTAAGTCTCATTCAATGACCGGTCTCAGACTCGGATATGTTCACGGGCCGACCTGTGTCATTCAGCAGATGATGAAACTGCAGCAGTTCACGTTTGTCTGTGCACCACACCCCGTTCAGTGGGCTGGACTAACGGCCTGGGAAATGAATTTGACAGACCACCTTGAGGACTACAAACGCAAACGCGATTTGATGGTGTCAGAGCTGACAGATGATTTTGACATCCAGGGTGCCGAGGGAGCCTTCTACCTGTTCCTGAAGACGCCATGGGGCACGGGTACAGAATTCGTCACCGCAGCAATCAACAACAATCTGCTGATCATTCCGGGGCAGGTATTTAGTTCAGTCGACACACACTTTCGACTGTCGTTTGCAGCAGAAGACGAGACGCTGCTGCGAGGAGCAGAAATCCTCAGGAAACTTGCAAAACAGCGGCCTCCTGCCACAGAATGAGCCTCCGATGCAGCATTTGCTGGTAGAGTTCAGAAAATGGTGGGCGTAACGTGGGTTCGATGGACAACTTTAGAGCTGTCGCCGACATTGAAATATGCGTAAAAGACGCCTCAGAACGACTTTTTCCTCTGTTTTTTCTGTCTCGGCCTGTTTTCATGAGAAACAAACGCAATGCTGCGATGTTCCAGGGTCGCTAAAGAAATAGTGTAACGTCTTGTGAAGATCTAGTTTACAATAAAGCGAACGCGGCAATTTGCCGCATTCGTCCTTGTTAATTTTAATCACATACTCTCTGAAAAAAGGAAGCAGGCATGCGAAAAGCATCGCTCCGATCAAGAGGCTTTACGCTGATTGAGTTACTTGTTGTCATCGCGATTATTGCATTGCTGATTGCACTTTTGCTACCAGCCATTCAGCAGGCCCGCGAAGCAGCAAGTCGCACTCAGTGTCTGAATAACCTGAAGCAAATTGGCTTGGCTCTGCACAATTACCACGATGCCCATCTTGTTTTCCCTCCGGGACAGACAACCGGATGGAATCGTATTCAGAAATCGATCGGCGGCGCAGGCAACTACGGTACTGTTCCACCTCTGGAATCAATGACTCAGGTTTTCACGGGTCAAAACCTGCCAGCGCATGGCGAAAGCTGGATGTTGCATATTCTGCCGCAAATCGAAAAACAAACTACATACAACAACTGGTTGCCCGCATTGAACGTTTGGGGCAACACAAACAATTTGTTTTGGCGAACAGTCATGACCAATACAAACGTCAACACGGGTGCGCTGTTGCCTGACGAAGCCCCTGGCAATACGCATGTTGCCGCCTTCTACTGCCCATCTCGCCGAGGGGGTATGGAAACGACTGGCGCGATGTCGCACGCTCGACGTGTTGACGTTAACCAAACGTCAGGCGGAAACGACTACGTTGGCAGTGCTGGCTCAGGAACACTTTTCTACGTGGGAAGCACGATCGATCCTACACAACCCGATGCCCGCACAACGTGGTATTTGTCAGGACAGGATTTAACCACGATCAACAGCACCAACACGGCAACCGGAGTTCCGCTGTTCTGTCAGGTTGCAGGGCAAGCTGGAATTTTCAGCCCAAACAGCTCCGTCAACATGGCAAGTATCACAGACGGAACATCGCAAACGATTCTTGTGGCGGAAGGTGAGCGATTTATGAACCTGAACCCCGAGTATCGTAATGTGCAACCATTGCTTCGCAATCCCTACGATGGCTGGGCATGGGGTGGACCTGCAACTCTGTTCTCAACGCGACTTCCTCCAAATAAGCAGGAACACTTTGAAGCGGCTGGTGGACCCCACTCTGGCATTTTGCAGGTGAGTCTGGCAGACGGTTCAGCTCGGACAATCAGTGAGTCAATCGGACTGGATGTCTGGCAGCGACTCGGCAATATGGCTCAGGGCGTACCTGTTGGTAACGGTTTCTAGAGCTTTCCGCTAAACAAAAGCCGTACAGAAAAACTCTTTCGGCAATGGAAAAAGTCCAGAACCGCAACCTTAAACGTTGCGGTTCTGTCATTTAATGCATTCATGACTTACCATACAGGCTTGTCTGCCGTTTATGGCATCAGGTCTGTTCTTCATTGGATTCAGGGTCAAAACCATGACCATTCGTTATGCCTGCCAGGAATGCGATTCCGTTCTGAAGATCAGAGACGAACTGGCGGGAACGAAGGCGAAATGCCCCAAATGCAAAACGGCATTCGTCATTCCGAAACCCGAATTGGTCGCGGCTGAGGCTGTCGTTGCGGCGGCAGTTGACACTGAACCGCCGGTCGACATGCCTCTTAAAATTACGCCTCTGGTTGACCCCGCCGACACAGACCTCGACGACACAGCCGAACCGATCGCCGCTTCATTAGTAGCCGGAAAAGCGGCGTCCGATGGAAAGCCAAAGCCTTCAGTCGCAGACCTAATGCGCGAACATGAAGCTTCGCGGAAGAAGAAAACCTACAAGAAGAACAAAGGTGGACTTGAAGCCGCTGCGGCAGTGGCCGAATTGGTTACATCTGGTTCAGCCGCCGACGCCCTGACAAGAACCTACGATCAAAAACGTGGGAAATCATCTGATCCACCACCGTTAACGCGAGAAGAGCGCCGCGCTGCCGAAGAAAAAGAAGCTCTCAAATTTTTCGCCGTAAGGGGTGGCGCCGGACTGACTGCCGTTTTAGTTGTTGGATATTTCCTGATTTCCTGGGTGATGTCCGAATCTCTGCCAGACCTTGAATACGGATACGGTGTCGTCACGTTAGATAATACTCCGGTTGCTGGAGCACGCGTGCAGTTCGCACCGATCAAAGCTTCTGGCAGTCCGGAAGATCAGATTTCCACGCCATCCGTCGGCTACACAGATGCGTCAGGTAATTACGTTTTGATGTGGGATCCGGTAAATCGTGGGGTACTTCCAGGCAAGCACTCCGTGACGATAATGGACATTAACGGCGGCGAATACCCACTTTCGGACACCGACCGTCAAAAAGCGGTGGATGTTGGCGGGGATAACGTTTTCAACTTCAGCCTTTCATCAGGAAGATAGCTGTCGCATTTTCCCCATCGCGAATCTATCGCTATCATCGTCGCTATGTCAGCAATTACGATCATCGACTACGGAATGGGCAATCTGCGTAGCGTTCAAAAAGCCATCGAACGAGTCGGTTCAGAGGCAATTATCACGTCTGACCCGCGACAGATTTCGCGGGCCGAACGAGTTATCCTGCCCGGTGTCGGCGCTTTCCGTGACGCCATTAAGGCTCTGCACCAATACGATCTGGTTGGTGCAATCCGTGATGCGGTTGTGAGCGAAAAACCGTTTCTTGGAATTTGCCTTGGCCTGCAGATGCTATTCGATCTGTCGTACGAAGATGGCGAATATGAAGGTCTTGGAATTATTCCGGGGCATGTTAGAAAATTCGAACTGCCGCCCGGCCTAAAGATTCCGCACATGGGCTGGAATCAACTTGAACTGCCAGGCACAGACAATCCAATGCTGACCGGCATCGGCAACGACGCCTGGTTCTATTTCGTGCACAGTTATTACGTTGACCCTGACGACACTTCGTGGATTGCAGCCGAAACAGATTACGGCGGACGCTTTGTCTCAATGGTCGCAAAAGACACTGTCTTCGCGACTCAGTTCCATCCGGAAAAAAGTCAAACTGCCGGGCTTCACCTGCTAAAAAATTTCGTCAACTTCCGGAACTCAAACACAAAACCAGTCCCACTTTAAAATGCAACTTTATCCAGCAATCGACATTCGCGGTGGCAAATGTGTTCGTCTTCGCCAGGGAGACTACAACAACGAAACGATCTTCGGCGATGACCCTGTCGAAATGGCTCTGCGGTGGAAATCCGAAGGGGCCGAATGGCTGCATCTGGTCGATCTGGATGGAGCCAAAGAAGGGCGTCCGGTCAATCACGAAATCGTTAAACGCATTGTTCGCGAAACGGGGATTCCCTGCCAGATGGGCGGCGGCATTCGCAGTGAAGACAACATTCGAATGGCGATTGAAGACATTGGGCTGACTCGAGTAATCATCGGCACCAAAGCTTTGAAAGAACCGGAATGGTTCGCCGACGCCTGCAATGCCTTTCCGAACAAACTGGCCCTTGGGCTAGACGCCAAGGATTCAATGATTGCTACCGAAGGCTGGCTGGAAGTTTCGCAGGTGTCCGTGATGGATCTCGCAAAACGATTTGTCGACGTACCAATTTCTGCCGTGATCTATACAAACATTGCAAACGACGGCATGATGCAGGGCGTCGATCAGGCAACTCTGGCAGATCTGCGGGCACTGGCTGAAATGGGACTGCCCGTCATTGCATCGGGAGGCGTCACCACGATGGACGACATACTTGCTCTACAGAAGATTGCCAGCAAAGTTCCAACCCTGATCGGTGCAATTGTTGGACGAGCCATCTACGAAGGCACCATCGACGTTCGAGAAGCCTGCGAAGTACTAAGCTGATAACCACGCACTGACACGAAAGAGACGCGATCGTGACGATTTCATTTCTCGATGACGGTGCAAAAGAAAAGTTCGACACCGATGGCTACATCATCGTGCCAAATCTGCTCAATGCTTCAGACGCCAATCTGCTGGGCAGGATTGCAAGACTTGACCACAGCCTTGCAGCTGAACGAACTTCCCGCGCTGATGGCGAAGGTGGATCCGTCGACCTGGTCGTTCGCAACGAATTGCCGGAAGATTCAATCTACGGAGCGATCGTTCGCATGAAACCGCTGGTAGAGGCTATGGAGCATCTGCTGGACGACGAGGTTTACCATTACCATCACAAGATGATCTTGAAAGAACCTCGAGTCGGCGGTGCATGGGCGTGGCACCAGGACTATGGATATTGGTACAGCAACGGGTGTCTGTTTCCAGACATGGGCAGCTGCATGATCGCAGTTGACAAAGCCACAAAAGAAAACGGATGCCTGCAGGTTATCAGGGGCTCGCACAAAATGGGGCGTGTCGACCACCTGAAGCGAGGCGATCAGACGGGAGCCGATGAAGAGCGCATCAACGTGGCCCTGGAACGACTGGAACTTGTGCACGTCGAACTTGATCCGGGATCCGCTGTAATATTCCACGGAAACACGTTGCACCGTTCTGATCAAAACCTAAGCGAGCATCCTCGGTGGGCGTTTATCTGCTGCTACAACACGCGACATAATAACCCATGGAAAGAATCGAAGCATCCTCGTTACAGTCCATTGGATCGCTGGGAACGTGAACGTGTTGCTGAAATCGCATTACAGCAGCTGAATGAGCTTCCCAAAAGTGGATGAGTCCCCCGTCAATCAGCCGCCATCAGCCATGCAGCTGACGCAGACAATTAAGTCGGCTGGTCAACAGTTAAAGTTCGATATCGTCAAAATTGCGCCTGCTGTTTCGCCCCCCGGCTTTCATCCGCTGATTGAATGGATCAGCAACGGCTATCACGCCGACATGGAATGGATTGAACGGCGGAAGGACGCGTATGAACATCCAAATGGCGTTATGCAGAATACGCGCAGCGTAATTGTAGTTGCGTTGAACTATCACAATCAGGATTCACCGGAAAACGATTTCAGGATTTCAAGGTACGCTCATGGAAGCGAAGACTACCACTCGGTTCTTAAGCGAAGGTTAAAGACGCTGATAAAGTCTCTCCAAGCAGCTGCCCCGGATGAAAGAACACGCGCGGTCGTCGACACGGCTCCGTTACTGGAACGGGACTTCGCCAGACTGGCTGGCATTGGCTGGTTTGGCAAGAACACAATGCTGATCAGTCGCGAGATCGGCAGCTGGTTCTTCATCGGCGCTCTTTTGACAACCGCAGAACTCGTTTACGACAAGCCGTTTGAAGGCGACTTCTGTGGTTCGTGTGACAAATGCCTGCAGGCCTGTCCCACAAACGCCTTTCCAAAACCGGGAGTGCTGGATGCCAATCGCTGCATCAGCTACCTGACTATCGAACGACGCGATAAGCCAATCCCCGACGACCTGCGTGAAGGAATGGGCAACTGGGTGTTCGGTTGTGATATCTGCCAGGACGTTTGCCCATGGAACCGATTCGCTCCAACGGAAAGCCCGGCGGAATTTCGGCTGCGAGACGAACTTCGCTCGATTAACCTCGAAACTCTGCTACGACTGGATCATTCCGCCTTTTTAGCAATATTTAAAGGCACACCTTTGGAGCGTACCGGGCGAGACGCCATCGTAAGAAACGCGGCCATTGCCGCTGGCAATCAGACCGACGAGAATTTGATTCCAGTACTCAAACAACTACTGACAGATTCCAGCCAGATGGTCCAGGATGCAGCCGTCTGGTCACTGAGAAATCTAGATCCCCTGTCGAAATGGGGATAGCCCGTCTCCTGAATCGTGTTTACGAGACATCAAGGATCGCATAGATTTCCCATTGAGCCAACAGATTTTCCTAGTTGGCGATCAATGGAGTCGGCAGAGATGGATCTTCGAAATCTTAACTTTTTCGCGCAAGCGGACTCGCCATTTGCCCCCCTGATAAAAGCCGACACGCCGGATAAAACCGACGGAATCCTGGGCGAGGCTGCGCAATGGATCGCGGATAATGTTTCTACAGAATGGTTCCTGGGGGTCTTGAGAGCACACGGGCTAAACTTACTTAGCGCGGTCGTGGTGTTTGTCGTTGGACGGTGGATTGCCAAAATCGTAACCGCCACCATTGTCCGCGGAGCAAAACGGGCACGCGTTGACGCAACTCTGGTTGGTTTCCTGAACAACCTGATCTACATGCTATTGCTGACCGCCGTCTGCATCTCTTCGTTACAGCGCCTGGGGGTAGAAACCAACTCGTTGACAGCGGTACTCGCAGCCGCCGGCTTTGCCGTCGGCATGGCCTTGCAGGGATCATTGGGAAATCTTGCTGCTGGTGTCATGTTAGTATTTTTCAAGCCTTTTCGCGTCGGAGATACAGTTGAGGTCGCTGGCAACAAAGGCACTGTCGTCGAAATCCAGATCTTCAATACGATTCTACTGACTCTCGACAACGTGCGAATCATCGTTCCAAACGGGAAGATCACCGACGGAACCATCCAGAACTATTCAGCAGAACGAGAACGGCGAATCGACATTGTTGTAGGCTGCGGCTACAACGACGACATTCGGGCCGTGAAACAGAAAATGCAGGAGATTCTGGAAGCTGAGCCGCGAGTGCTGAATTTGCCAGCCCCATTGGTTGCTGTGTCTGAACTTGGAGACAGCAGCGTCAATTTCGTCGTTCGGCCGTGGGTTCTTAGCGGTGATTATTGGAATGTGCGTTTTTCACTGATGGAACAAATCAAACTAGCGTTTGACGAAAACGGCTTCACCATTCCATTCCCATCACGCGACCTGTTTCTGCACACACCCGATTCCGCCGCACAGACAACAGTCTTGCGGTCTTCGCGAGCAGCTTAACGAAAGCCTCTGAAACATTTGCCATCGTCAGGCAAGACAGCAGCATTCCCAAAGGATCCATGACGCAAAATCTCACTGAATTTCTGAGTTCATTCCTTTCGGCAGACCGACTCCAACGCATTGATGAAGTCGTTCGAAGTCGTACCAGACTTCTGACGATCGTATTGGAAAATATTACGCACAGTCACAATGCCAGCGCTTGCCTGCGGACATGCGATTGTTTCGGCGTTCAGGATGTGCATGTTGTCGATTCACTGAATAGCTTTAAACTTAACCCCGACATAACGCGAGGTGCAAGTAAATGGCTGACAATTCATCGATATCAAAACGGCGATAAACAATCAACGGATCACGATTCAGCTTCCGAAGCCTGCATTGCAAGCCTAAAAAATCAAGGTTATCGAATCCTGGCGACGTCTCCCTGCCAAAAGAGCGGGCCTCTTCATGAAATCGATATTACGCAAAAGACGGCTATCATCTTTGGTTCCGAAAAACTCGGCGTCAGCAAGACTGCGATTGCGAATTCCGACGGACTTATCCACGTACCAATGTACGGCTTCACCGAAAGCTTCAACGTTTCGGTTTCAGCGGCGATTGTGCTGCAGCATCTGACCGAAAAAATTCACCGCTCAGATGCAGCATGGCCCTTATCTCAAGGCGAACAGCGCGAGCTGGTTGAACTATGGATCAGCAAGAGCCTGGGAATCAAACTGGCGCCGCTTTGTCGTCGGTTCGCTGCCGACGCAGAATAAAACGCCAGCAATCCATGGCCAACATTGCAGGAATCGCAATTCACCCAGACTTCCCACACCACCCTCTTGTTCTGCAAACCCAACAAAATTCCGGGGTTGGCAGTCGCTTTCAGCAGAATCTGCCGGTCGAAAAACGGCTACCAACCGTTACTCCGGACTCATATTGAGGCGTTTCCCGAAATCCGTTACTTCTACCGGTCTCTTTGGCGGAAGTTATTCCGTTGCTAAAAAACACATCTCACGATTACCTATCGCGGCCGGATCCTCCTCTCTATTCCCTAGTGCTGATTCATTGTCTCTGCTGTCCCGTCCCTGACGCGACAGCAGGAATCAACAACTGGTCTCCGCGCCAACCATACGAGAAGCCCAATGACTTCTTCAAAAGCCAAACAAGCTAAAACTCAGAGCCTTGCAAAGTGCATACTTTGCCTTGCATCTGCGACCCTGGCGACGGCGCTTGGGATTGCTGGACCTCTTGGTGCAGACGAACTGCCGGCAACAGTCGTTGATGTGCTTATTGAAGGCAACGAAACGATTCCAAGTTCTGTCATTCTGCAGAAAATATTGACGCAACCCGGTCGGGAAGTCTCAAACCGTCAGCTTCGAGAAGACAAACGCAATTTGATGAATACGCGTTGGTTTTACAGCGTTTCAGAAAGATTCGAAAAGACGCCAAAGGGCGATACACTGATCTTTCAGGTTCACGAACGACCAATTGTACGGCGTGTGCAGTTTCGAGGCGTCACAAACAGTCGACGACTGAAGGAACTCGCATCATGGACGGGCCTTAAAGTCGGTAGTCCTTTCGATCATATTGCCAACCGAGAAGCCGTTCATCGCATTAAACAGGAATACAAAGAAAAAGGATACTTCTTCGTCAAAGTCGAACTGGAGCGTGGTGGCCAACCGACTGAACGCGAAGTCGTGTTTCGAATTCATGAAGGCCACAAAGTTCGCGTTCAGGATCGTTCTGTAAATTTTGCGGGTAAGAATCAGTCAGGCGGCGGACAGCTTTCATGGATGCTGGAGCGGCAGTCGCAGGATGGATCGTTCGGACTGTCGCCATCGGCAGCCCGGTTGAAAACAAAGCTGGTCACGAAAGAAGCAATCCTTGGCTTCTTCGGTGGACTCTACAAACCAGAAACAATGGAACAGGACATTACTGCACTGAAGCAGTACTACCGAGGTCTCGGATTTTTCGATATTTCGATTACCGCTGAGCCCCTGTTCTCCCCGGACCGATCAAGTGTGCGAATTCAATACACGGTCAACGAAGGCATTCCATATAAGATTCGAGACATCACAGTTAACGGCAACAATGTGATCGCCACGAACCGACTTAGGCGAGACCCGGAAATGCAGAAAGGTCAGTATTTTAATTCACTGAACCTGTCCAAAGACGTTCGTAGCATGATGGAACAATACGGTGACCGAGGTCACTACTTCGCGTCAGTTGTACCGGTTCCAAAGTTCACAGAGCAGCCGGGGATTGTTGACATCGCGTTTGAGATCGACGAAGACCGTCCACGCTACGTGCGCAACGTCAATGTGCATCTGCAGGGCGACCATCCGCACACGATGGAAGTCGTGCCCATGAATCAGTTGCAGGTCGAACCCGGAGACCTGGCAAATCCAAAACTAATCGCACGAGGAAAATCACGACTGGCTGGCAGCGGACTGTTCGAACCAAACGTCACCGCAGACGTTGTGCCCGTTGATCCCGATCAAATAATGCAGGCATCTAATTCACGTACAATCCGTGGACAAGACGGTACTGGCTATTCGCCTGCATGGACCGACCTGTTTGACCGTCCGTCTGAAGTAACTGCCTACGGACATTCGGTAATGGGGCCGCCAGGAGTCAGTGAACCCGTTATCAAGAATCAACCGACGGCAAAAGAACATACTGCAGCGGTATCGTTTCTACGCCAGTCGCAAACGCCCAGCGTTGTTGAGTACGCCGCCTGCAGTCCCGCGAAAATTTTCTATCAGCCACAAAGCTCGTTGCTGACTTCGTCGTTTCCTGATGAAGCAAACGACGACCTGATCATTCGCGGTCAAAGCCCGGATGGAAATTTCGATCCAACTCAGCCCGGTCGCGGAAACGCAGTACTGGATGGCAGTCCCTACAACAACCAGTTTCAAGCATTGCCACCCGGTTGGGTAGACATCAATGTTTCAGCGATGGAAGGCCGCACCGGTCGACTGATGTTCGGAGCCGGCGTCAACAGTGATGCTGGAATCGTCGGATCGTTTGTCTGGGATGAACGAAACTTCAACCTGTTTCGTCCACCACAGACATTTGCCGACATCATCGAAGGCCGCGCTTGGCGAGGTGGCGGACAAAAGTTCCGACTGGAAGCCGCTCCGGGTAACACAGTGAGTCGCTATGCTTTAAGCTGGACTGACCCGTACTTTATGTACAGCGATTACAGCCTGAGTGTGAGCGGTTTCTACTTCAACCGATTCTATCCGGACTGGGACGAAACTCGACTTGGCGGTCGAATTAGCCTGGGACGGCAAATCACACCGGAATGGTCAGTTAACGGTGCTCTGCGGCTGGAAGATGTTGAAATTAATAACCCGCGTCTCGTGACGGGGCAAACGACTTCCGTTCCGGAACTTGAACAGGTAAGAGGCAGCAGTTTTCTTTCAACAGTGCGAGGCTCTCTGTCACACGACACTCGCGACTCTTCATTGATGCCGAGCGACGGTCACTTTTATGACGTAGCATACGAACAGGCTTTCGGTGACTTCAACTATCCTCGCTGGGAAGGCGAAGCACGACAATACTTCACAGTTTACAACCGTGCCGACGGAAGCGGACGCCACGTGCTGACTCTTGCCGGCAACCTCGGCTGGAGTGGTACAGATACGCCCGTATTCGAACGTTACTATGCTGGTGGATTTCAGTCGTTTCGCGGCTTCGCGTTTCGTGGCGTAACGCCTCGTGGTGCTGACAACATTTCCACAGGCGGTACATTCCAAATGCTTGGAACAGCGGAATACCGAATTCCGGTCACTGCGGATGACATGGTCAACATGGTAGTCTTCAGCGATATTGGAACGGTCGAACGAGACGTTTCGGTTGATAATTTCCGAGTCACAGTTGGTGTGGGACTTCGAGTTGTTGTTCCGGCAATGGGACCAGTGCCGTTGGCATTCGACTTTGGCTTCCCAGTCAAGAGTCAAAGCTACGACGACGAAAGAATCTTCAGTTTCTACGTCGGCATCAATCGATAGTCAGAACAGCCTGCAAAACACTCGGCCAGTTTTTGTTTGTGGGAAACAGCCTCGCCCAGCGAAATGCGTCGTTCGTCGGCAGGAGTCAGCGCAAAACACTGTAGGATCCGAACGATCATCTGCTAAACTGCAAAGATGATTGTTGAAGGACTCTTAACCACGACTGACACTGCTGGAAAAGTTAACGTGGCTCCGATGGGGCCAATCATACACGGTAACTTTGAAACAATGACGCTGCGCCCGTTTCAAGGGTCGACGACGTACGAAAACCTACTGGCAACACGAGTGGGTGTATTCCACGTTGTTGATCAGGTGGGACTTCTTGCTGAAGCTGCCATTCGCAGACTCTCGGCCGAAGGCCTGCCACCCATGGAACCAGCTGTTGCCGTTAGTGGCGTGGTGCTGGCAGATTGCTGTCGCTGGTTCGAACTTAAGATCATAGACGTTGATGTATCCGACCAACGATCTCGAATGACAGCCCATGTCGTTCATTGCCAGGAACGGCGACCGCATGTCGGGTTTAACCGAGCCAGGCACGCCGTTATCGAAGCCGCGATTCTGGCTACGCGCGTGCACCTTCTGACACAGGAGGAAATCGAATCCGCATTGCATTTTCTAAAGCCAGCCGTTGAAAAAACGGGCGACCAACCCGAACGGGATGCCTTCCAGATGTTGCAGACTTATATTGAAACTCACTATGCAGAGGCACCTGTGAATGAATGACGTGGAGGTCATCGCTGGTTCGCGTTTGCACTTTGGGCTGCTATGTGCCCCAGACGGCGGTCGCTGGAATTATGGGGGCATCGGTATGATGCTCGATCAGCCGCATTGGCATTTTCACTTTGGGCTAAACCTTCCGAACACTACCGACAGCATAGTTGCCTCGCCCGACGTCACTGGACGACTGGAGCGCATACTGGTGTCGTTTCGTCAGATCCACACTGAACTGCCAGCCATCAGAATCACAACCCAAAGCGAAGCGTCACTACATGCCGGACTCGGCGCGGGTACTCAACTGACACTTGCTGCCGTGTCTGCCATGCGCTTGCTTCTGGGTCAGTCACGGCCGACCGACGTGGGACAGATTGCAGAGACATTTGGACGGAGTCGCCGATCTGCTGTGGGAACATTCGGTTTTGACCATGGTGGTTTCATTGTCGACTTTGGAAGATCAATGCCAGAAGGAAATCAGATCAAGCGATTTCGTTTTCCAGATAAATGGCGAATGGTACTTCTAACACCCCGAGCTTCAGCAGGACTGTTTGGTGATACCGAAGAATCATTCTTTGGCAAACAGGACACACTGGATGGCAACATCATCCAGAGGCTGGAAACGATTATCGAAGACGAGCTTATCGTCGCGTTGACACAGGAAGATCTTAGTCGTTTCGCGGACAGCCTGGCGGCATACGGAAACCTGGCCGGTGAGTTTTATGCTTCAGCTCAGGGAGGAATTTTTTCCAGCGCACTGTTGCGGCCCGTTGTTGCCTGGCTGGAAAACCGCGGCATTCATGGAGCCGTCCAATCATCGTGGGGACCGACGATTTGCATTCCTGCTGCCAGTGAGTTAGATGCTGCCAGTGTGCGCGACACTGTTTTAAAGCATCCCGCGGCAAACCAGATTGACATCACCATTGCCAAGGGACTCAACACTGGAACAACCATTAAAACGCTGGCTCCGGAAAATCAACGATCGTTAGGATAAAATCGAGCCAGACGATCTGGTGACACGCCCATTTGAGCAGCGGCAATCAGGCACCAATTGCGCAGAGTCTGGAGAAACACGCCGCGGCGTTTCCAGCGACGAGCTGAAACAAGTAGCGGACTGTTTAACACAACAATTCTGCCCCGCCGTTTGAGGATCTTCATGAGAAAAAGATCTTCCATGAACTTCATAGCGGGAAATCCACCAATCTCCTGAAACGTGTCGGCACGGACAAAAATCGCCTGATCTCCATAGGCCCATTTCAACACGGCGGCACGTGAATGATTACCGGCTTCCAGGCAGCGAAACGCCAAACCCGGCTCATCTATTCGTTGCCGAAAACATCCCGCAACTATATTCGAATCTGAGACCATCCGATTTTTGAGTTCGACGATGGCTCCAGAATTCAGGCAGCAATCGGCATGCAGAAACAGCAGTACGTCACCGGTCGCATGGTCTGCTCCGATATTCTGCTGAGCAGACCGACCGGGCGAAGGTGCGACAATTACGCCAGCGTGTGCGGTCGCCACGGCAAAAGTATTGTCCGTGCTACCACCGTCAACAACAAAAATTTCATCCGCCCCTGCAGACCGAGCGCTTTTGATGGCTGCAACGACAGCAACTTCTTCATTCAGCACGGGAATAATGACCGATACTTTCAGCACCGCTTGTTTCCGTTATGCCGTGACATTGTTGCCTGCCAATCTTGCCTTAAACTGAATCGTCGCCGCCATTTGCGAGTTTCGTCTAATGAACTTTGTTTCACACGAGTCAAAACCGGGCACGTTTTTCTGTCATTTGTTCTAAGTAGACTGCGCCTGCAACTCAATCAGTTCATGCATCAATGCAGCGCGAAGCTTCTCAATTTGTTCAACTGATTTAAGCTTATTTCCGTGCTGGTCAACCACATAAAAAACGTCGACCACCTGATCGATATTTGTGGCAATTCGCGTCAATTCAACCGACAACCCGTGCTGGTAAAGAGTCAATGCCAGTGTGTATAGCAAGCCCGGACTGTCCATTGCGAAGACATCAATCACCGTATGTTTTTCTGAACAATCGTTGTCGATCGAAACATGAGGATCAACCACTTCAATAGCCTTGCTCTGCTTCTTCATCCGAAACAGCCCACTGCGTCGGAAGATGTGATCGACCGTCTGTTTTCCAGTCAACACGTCGACCACAGCATCGGAAACCTCTTGAATCCTCTGAGTCGGTACCGTCCCAATAAAATCATTGTCGCTGACGAGAAATGAGCCAATCATTGTCGATTCAGCCGTCGTACAGGATTGAGCAGCGTGAATGTCCATTCTTAGCCCGGAGAGCACACCGGCAATCTTGTGAAAGCTTGCTGCTTCGTGCCGATTTCCAGCAAATGCTCGATAGGTGACTGTGTCCGTTTCAGCATCGTAATCGCCTTCAATCCTGACCCCGATATCCGACAACTGCTGAATGGAATCAAGGTCTTTGGCAATCCTTTCAGGTTCCTCCATCATCAAATAAAAGGGCGGCAACGCATCAAGCTGACGGTCAATCCAGGCCGGCCACTTTTCTGATTCATTGGGGCTGACCGGGACGATCGATGATCGCACGTGCTCGCGAATCAACTGCAGACGCTCACGCTCCAGATGGTTAAAAGGTCGACCACTGAGTATCAGCATCGTGCGATTGTAAAGATCCGCCAGCAGGTCACCCTTCCAATCCGTCCAGACTTCAGGCCCCACTGCCTTGATGTCTGCCACGGACAGCACATACAGCATCCTCAGCAGTTCGGGAGCGCCGACAAGGCGAGCAAATTCAATCAACAGCGCCTGATCAGTAATGTCGCGTCGAAATGCGAGATCCGGCATAACAAGATGGTACCGCACAAGAAACATCACCATCCGTTTCTTGTTCTCCGGCGTCTGAAGTCGCACGGCAACTTCTTCGGCAATCTGTTCTCCGATGATGCTGTGATCCCCATCGCGACTTTTGCCAATGTCGTGCAGAATCAACGAAAGGTGCAATGTGGCTTTGTGTCGGACGCTTCTGTAGGCCGTTCCGACGGGAGTCTGATCATTTGCAAAGCCAACAACTTCGTCGATTGTTTTCAGAGTATGCTCATCAACCGTGTAGCTGTGATACTGATTGAACTGCATTAGATATCGAATTTCAGACACAGCCGGTATCAACCAGTCCAGAACTCTGGTTTCGTACATTGCTCGCAGCGTTAACGGCAAACCTTCTCCGGAACGCAGGATGGATCGAAACCAACTGCAACATTTGCGTCCGGGCTCTTCCGGCAATTTCCCCGCCAGCTTTCCGATCATTTTCCGGAGCCCTGCTGACAGTTGTACCTTTTCCGATGCTGCAGTCGCAAATACTTCCATGAGTTTCTCGGGGTGTTTTTTCATAGCCTTCAGAAACTCTTCCGTGACATTCAAAACTCCATCGTGAATCGTAAACCCGGCCGGGCTGCGGGATGGCAGAATGGCACTCTTCAGACGGCCAAACAAAGAAGGACGGTGTTCTGTTTCCGCGACGCGACGCACAATTTCAGCAACTCGAGAAGTCTGCCGAAAATATTCCTGCATGAAACTCTCGACGGCTTTCCGTGGGTCGAGATTTTCAACGCCCTGGCTACGGACAATCTCCAACTGAAGATCACGCGTCAGCACGTCCTGCTTTAAACCTGCTCGGCAGTGCAACTGCAGACGCAGTGACGTTAGAAACTCATCAGCCTGGCTAAGAACGGCGAGTTCCTGAGTCCGAATGTCACCATGTTCCAGCAGCGATGAAGGATGGGAGTCTCCATACTGAGCAAATGCGACCCAGCGCATTAGATGCAGGTCTCTCAGGCCACCCGGAGAACGCTTCACATCCGGCTCAAGCTGATTGACAGAATCACCTCGAGCCATCCATTCGTCTCTCCGCGATGATACACATGCAGCGACAAATCGATCTGCCGGATCGCGGAACACTTTCTTTTCGACAAGCCGAGAAAGTGATTTAAACATCGCTGCGCTACCGAGCAACAGCCGCATATCGACCAGTGAGGTCGCAAACTGCACGTCCTCATTGGCAAACCGAACGACATCTTCCGGTGTGCGAATACTATGACCCAACTGAAACCCGGTGTCCCAACAATCACGCACAAACGCAGACAGGACGGGTTCAAGCTTTGAAATAGACTTTGCCGTCGCGACCAGCAGCAGGTCGATATCAGAGTACGGGGCAGGGCGGCGGCGACCGTTTCCGCCGACGCAGATCACAGAAAAATCAGCAGACTCACTTACGCCCGAGGCGGCCAAAGTGGACCGGATCATCTGCTGCAGCAGACCATCCAACTGGTCCGAAAACCAGTTGCAGATTTCAATGCCACTTTCTCCAGCCTCGTGTCTGACCTTGGCCTCAGCGCGAAGAGTTTTCACGAGCTCTCGACGATGCTGAATAGTTGCGAGATTTGGAGCAGGAGCTGATTCGCTGGCCACGGGATACCGTTTACAGGGTGTCAAAAAACAAAAAGGCAGGCCGAATGGGCATTCGACCTGCCGAAGGATATACCGGATTCTTTGGAAAACCCAGTCTGTCTTTACGCAACGCCAACGCTGCAGCAACGTTTCTCGTCAACGGCGTTGCTCACATGCCGGAAACGTACTGACACAAGCAGAAACGCTGGAAGGTCTTCAAAAGCAGAAATCAACAGCATCTGGTTTTACACTAGATGGCTTCCGTACCACTTTCTCCAGTTCGAATTCTCACAACCTGCTCCAGTGAGGAAACGAAAATCTTCCCGTCTCCGACCTGTCCTGTCCTGGCCGATTCGCAGATCGCGTTTACCGCGGCCTCCACTTCGTTTTCGCCAACGACCACTTCCATTTTCACTTTGGGCATGAAATCAACAGTGTACTCGGCACCACGGTATGTTTCCTTGTGCCCACGCTGTCGCCCAAAACCTCTGACTTCGGAAACGGTCATCCCCTGCACGCCCATTGTGGTCAACGCAGTCTTCACGTCTTCCAACTTGTAATGCCGGATGATTGCCTCTAATTTTTTCATAATCGCCTTACTTTCACACAAACGAAAATACAGAGCCACGGTCGTCCCAGGGCGATGGTGGTCTTTACGACGTATAGTCCCTGTTCCAAACCTAGGCAATTCACGTGCCATAGCAAAAAGTTGGGCAAAGGTGAGCTTCACGCCCGCCATCTGCGCAATCTGAAGGCACAAAGCACACAAACCAGGCATGTAATCACGGATCGACAATATTTTACCGCGGTGTGATACCATTATGGCGTAACTGTTTTTACGTCCCGCTTGTCGACTTCTGCCAGACTACTGGGGTTGAGCACCCACGGAATCAGAATTTCCTCATGCTTTACTTCGCCATCATCGCAACGATTGGCTGTCTTCTGGGTCGATTGGGCGCCGGTTGGGCGGCAACCATGCTAGCGGACATGAACAACGGTGGTTTGATCAGTTGCCTCAATTGCAAATCACCGCCGACTGCCTGGCAGCGATGGCTAAGCTTGAAACCAGTTCGTTGTTCGTGCCGGAATGCTGCAACAATTTACTGGCATCTGCTGTCCAGCGTCGGACTCGGCGCGACATTTCTGATGTTCGCGTGGTTGCTGTTGGATCCTGCAACGCACTGCCAGAACATTCATGAAGTTCAGCCTTCAAGCTCGTTGCTGTTCTCGCGACTGCCGTTTCACCTGACACTCATATTCCTACTGTGGGTGGCAACGTTGACCGATCTGCTTGATTACGTCATTCCGGACGAAATTATCTGCAGTGGAATTCTAATTGCCATAGTCGCCGCGTTCGTCACCGGCGATTTGCAGATGATTCATATATGGGTAAACTGGGATGAAGCGTTGGTCAGCCTCGATGGCCCGTACCTGCCTGAATGGATGAAGAATCAGCAGCACCTGCACGGAATCGCGTGGAGCACTGCAGGACTGACGGCTGGCGCGTTAATCACCTGGCTTGTTCGGTGGATGTCTCACGCTATTCTTCGATATCCAGCTTTGGGCTTGGGCGATGTGACGTTGATGGCCCTTGTCGGTTCGTTTATCGGATGGCAGCCAACACTCTGCGTCCTTGCAGTCGCTCCGTTGGTCGGGCTGGTCATCGGAATGCTGGCATGGTTTGCCACTGGACGCACGTTTGTTGCCTTCGGTCCATACCTGACTTTTTCCGCGTTGCTGGTAATCTGCAGCTGGCGTTGGTTATGGGCCGACTACTTTACGTTGCGTGACATATTTAGTCACTGGCCGTCCATTCTTGGACTGATAGGTATCGCATTTCTCACGCTGTTTGTCCTGTTGGTTGTGCTGCGAATTTTTCGCTCGCTGCCCACGGCAAGTTTGAAGCGATGACAGTCAGATTTCGCGGGCACAGCGTTACAGTCGCTGTTGTTAATTATCAGCGAATTTCGGCTTAAATCATGTCCAGCTTATGATGCTGTCGTGACGGAGGCTTAGCGCACTCAGCGCATATGCCGTGTGCTTCAAGACGATGCCCTCTCATGCGAAAGCCCATCTCCATGGCAACCCGTTCCAAAATTGCTGAGATTTCTTCGTTGCGAAACTCAATCAGCTTACCGCACTTCTCGCAAATGAAGTGATCGTGCTGAGGATAACCGTAATCATGCTCGTACACTTCACGATCGTTGGCCCGAGCCACTTTGCGAATCAGGCCGGCTTCTTCCAGTTGAGCGATTGTGCGATAAACAGTTGCGCGGCTGACACGGCGGCCGTCCTGAGGCTTATCAAGTCGAGCGACGATTTCATCGACATCAAAGTGCTCATGATCCGAGAATATCTCGCGCACGATAATTTCGCGTTCTTGAGTCAGGCGTTTACTACGGGTCGCCAGAAACTCTCGAAATTTTTCTTCGGGCGAAACGGCCACATTTTTGGGAGCAAAACTGCCCACGGTAAACCTCAACTCATCAAACTGCGAAACAAAAGCGACAGTATAGCGCCACAAGGTCGCCAATCGCTAGAACTACGCAGCCCTATCGTTGACATTTCATTATAGTCACCCCGACGGAAAACATCGGCAAACGGCGAAAATGAGACTGACAGCCGGCCAATGAACCATTGTCGGCTGCGAGCCGGCTCTGTCTCAGACCGTTCGACTCTTTAGCGGCCACCTGACTGCAACTGCTGAATCAACATCCCGATTTTCACGAATGCCTGAAATGACTCAACCGGAATACTTGATCGTACCGAAAGTCGTTGCGGTTCTGCCATTAGAGAAAATCCAGCGTAACTCTTAGGCAACTCAAGAGCCTCCAACTGGTCTTCCTGAAGCGGAATCGGCAATGCGCCAGTCGAAACGATCAGCTTTGCGAAACCCAGAAACGACGAAGGCATATCAACCAGAATTATAAGATTCGCCTTTTCCGGTAGTCTGCCGCGGGCACTCAGCAGTTTCGCGTCGGACCAGAACTCTGACTTCAGTAGTCGCTGCATAGCGGCCATTCCGCCACCCGTTGCCTGATACATGACGTCGTCTTTCGCGACAATTCTTTGCGTCATCCCATTGGGCCCGTACAGCTTTCCATTAATTGCCTTCTGCATACCGAGCGGATCAAGTTCCGGAGGAACGGTTTGCTGAAAAGTTAAAAATGTCGACAGACTGACCATCAATTTGCTCAGCATTCAATTTCAATGACTGACGCTGCCGAATTCCGGCGATTTCATATTCGATGTCCCCACCCCAAGGCCGCGAACGCCTCGCGAATTTTTTCTACGGGGCCGACTTCAGTTATCCCGAACATCGTCATCGCACCTTCATCGCTTAAAGCCAGATTCCCGCCGCCGGCGATTGTGCCAAACTTCGCATCCTGCATGATCGTCAACGACTGAGCAAACTTTTCTCTCATTAATTCGTCGACCGGCATTTGGGCCATCAACCGCTCGGCATAACCAAGAAATGCTTCCGTGTTGCCGTGTATTCCCCAGTACATCATTTGACGCTCTGGTACGAACTTCATGATGGCCATCTCGTTTACCGGATGCAATTTCAGAATTCTGTCGGTGCTGCTATCCGGAGTCACCGTCAGAAGCTCATCAACCTGCAGACTGTCGTCGGTAAACTTCAGACTGACAACAAGTGCTGTCGAATCACTAACTCCCGGCAATACTCCGCGGCCCATTTTTCAATACATGTCCCAAACATAATTGAGATCAATCTTTCCATCACCGGCTGGCACCTGACTCGCTATGGCATCGATAAATTCATCAAGGTTGGTTTCGGCGGCCTCAAGTTTGTCCGCAAAGATCTGCTTCAGCGAAGCAACGTTTACGAATGTGGCCAGATGCGCGGCATTCAGTAAATCAGTGTTCCTTCTATCAATGATGCTTGAAATCGGTTGTACGGTTCCTCCCAGGCAGGCTTGGACATGTTCAATCTGTGACGCACTTCGCGAGTACGCCACCCATTTATCTTTCTCAACAAACTGAAAACCGGCGTTCACACCCTTTCGCATCTTCGCAGCGTCGGTTGCAGGAATCAGAAGCACAATATCGGGTGGTCCGACTGGCTGAGCGAACAGCGCCAGATACCAATCGCGGCTCATATCGACTCCGGCCAGCGTTGGATTACTGATAACCATTCCCAACGACGGCGCCAGAGCCGGAATCATCCCGCCGAAGCCGGGCTGAACCAGATTCACAAAGGCGGCAAGGTCAGTCGACGTCGTATCTGGTGCCTGCAATCGAATCACTACAGAAGCATCAACGGAATTATCTCGAATGCGTCTGCCCCCAAGGCTGACGGCCGATTCAGCAGAACAGACGACGCAATCAGAATCAACATTATCAAACGGTGACTCATACTCCATTCTTTCAACAATAGACAAACAGAAAATGGCAACTCAAAACGTGCGAGTTTCCACTTCACCTTCGACTGGCACTGCCAACGCAGCAATACGAATGTCAGATCACTTTAGCGACAAACTTTCAGTGTGCTGCAGGAACAGTGTGCTGCAGGAACAAAAGCGTCATCCAATCAAATCGACACGCCCACAAATCACGGTGTAAGTGATTCTGAATCAAAGAATTCCCCGAAACACATGAGCCGACTGAAGTCGCTAATCCCGATTAGTGACTGTTACGCGATCTAAGCTGATGTCGCCATTTTTTCCGACAAGAAACACAACCCGCGACTTTGAAACATCCAGTACGGTTCCGGTGACTGTCAGTTCTGGGCCATTGTCAAAGCGAGCTATGACATTGTTGCCATCAAGCACGATTTGCACATGGTGCCATGAACCATCCAAACCGTTTGCAGCCTGTCTTGCCAGAGACTCGATTCGATAAAACGAAGGGTCATCCAATTGTAGTTTTGTCGGAGCTATCCGTTTGCCACCATTCGCGTCTCGCTTTTTCTTCTGGGCCAGTTTAGATCCGGGGTCGCCACGATCCTGCATTAGTTCCACGCGTTTCGGAGTGACGGCAAAACGTAATAAATGAGCCTGACCGCCGAACTGCGAATCGCCGTCAACCAGAAACAGAAAGTAGCCATTTCCGTTGGCAAACCTAACATCGAATTCGATGGCCAGATTATGCCCGGAAACAGGCACGCCAATTGATGGCCCATGGCTGTCATCCGGCTGAGCGACACATCGCAATGCACCTTCAAAATACTGAACGACTTCGGTCGCCCACCAGGCCGCCAGTTCTGAGGCAGAACGTCTGCACCGAAGTTCTCGTCGATCAAAATCGACGCTTCCTTAGCGTGAAGCGTCTGAAAGCCGAGCCACGAAGCTGCAAAACAGAGAATCAAATAATTTGACAGCTTCATCGTATTCAGGCCCACCCGGTAATTTGGTCGATGATCGAGTTCACTTCAAGAAATTCAGGAATAGCCGTTTTCTGCCGTCGGACGCTCGTCCAGAAAACACACAAATTGAAGTTCGGGAAATGCATCCATCTAAGACACCAGCCTATAGCCGGTTGTCGCGTAAAAATCATAAACGCTAAATACATTACCGTCGCGGTCACCAGACTAAAAACAATAACAACACTGCCCAGCAATCGGCTGCGTTTCAGTTGCCATCACATAAAAATGCCGGTCAATCCCCAACACACCATGGCAATGGCCATTGCGTCGACTGCCAACGACCAAAACATTCTGCCGTTCCAGTGCGGCGGTCGACCGTGCGACGTATGCAGTCGCATTAGAAAATGACGTGGTGTCATTCCATCCTGGCCTGTATATTTTGTCACATCAATGTGTCCGTCCTTTAGCACATAAGTAAGTCTTGCCGGTTCGCCGGCGACGTTGGCCAGAAAGTTCCGCTTAGTTCAGCCAAACGGCTTAAGAGTGCCTTCAGACTCACTCCCCACCGAAGTAAGCACTTACTGTGCCGATGCCTGAGCCGCGTCGAGTGGATTCGGATCCGGCGTGATATTAGGAATATCGTTCAACAGCGTCTCACGCAACTCATCGTTCTTCGGATGAGTCAGCACACGAGCGGCCTTGCTGACAGGATCGATATGCACCACCTGCCTGATCCGGATGCGTTGACTTCAAACATTACTTCATTGCTGAATTCAGATCCATGATCCACTGGTATCGTGATGATGTGTCGCTCGTGTCCCTGCAAGGTGTCAACCACCTGCTGAGCCAGCTCGACTGAAGACGGAAACTAGACCATCGCGGAATCGACCGAGGCAGCGGCGTCGACATGCTGGATCGACATATCCGAAAACAGGCTTTGATGACTAAACATTACTCCCGTGATACCGTACAGGAACACCTACGGAAGCAGAAACAAACCCGAGTACAAATGAATTCGTCTAATCAGAATCTTCACGCGGGACCACGGCAACCGCCGATGCTGACCTCCACTATCTTCAGTCGTTAAAGAAACCCTAGCGCGTTCCAAAACGTCCGGCTTAGACACAGCATCAGCTATCACCAGTTCGCTCCCCCCCCCCGAACAGATAAGCCCAAAGGCCGATCTTAACTATCAAGGGTCGTGCTTCGGAAGTGACGTCGGACAATTTCCCGATCGTAAACCGCGTGATTTTCGTGACCTGATCAGTCAACCGTTGAGATCGAAGAAGCGGAATCACGCTTCGCAGCATCATTCCTGCGGTTCATCGTCGATTGATTCCAGCATGCGGTTCAAAGCTTTGTCGAGCAACTCGTCCGAATCGTAAGCTCCGGCGTCGATCGCCTTCCGAATAGCTTCCAGCTTCTCAACTCGCAACAGTTCGGCTTCGTGATGTGAAATACCGGAAACCTGCTGAATAGGATTCGGGTCATTAGCCGCTGCATCAACTGGGTCGGCGACCTTCGACCCAATTGGACTCGAATCAACTTCACGAAGGCGATTATGAGATATTGAAGACATAGGCCCCGCTTAAAACGAACTTATCTGCCTGAACGCTAATCGACGCACTGGGCCAAATGGTACGACTGATTCAAGCCATAGTCCACTTGAATAGTCGGCAAAACATGGTTCAAAGCATTTCCACCAGACGCAACGACCATGCTGACGTCACCTTGCGAGAATTCCGATCGCCGTAAGTCGCACTACACTAAGTTGACATTCGCGTCATTCGACAGACGGTGTTTCACCAAACATTGCCAGAATACCTGCTGGGATCTCAAATTTCTCGGGCTTCTTCTGCACCTTCGCGTTGATTTTTGTCGGCAGCTTTTGGCTTTTCTTCTTCACCGCGCTCTGCAGTAGACCCTCCACCAAATTACCGAATTCCCGCACAGCGCCGCCTTTGGCGTGTCCCACACTTCGAAGGCTAAAGCCCTCCAGTCTAGCCGTCGCCGTTTCCAAATGCGGCAGCACTCTCAGCTTATTGCCATCATCTGTTCTTAATAAGTCGCTGCGGAACTGAAGATCTGCTGCAAAGGCGACATCAGCCACAACATCAGCGCTGACGCTGTATAGTCTTGCGCCGTAATTCCACCGCTGTTGACGCCCGGTCGCACGTAGACGCAATCTTGCGGTCACGCGGTAACGTGGCACGCCTCGATCGATCTTTGGCAGCAAAGCAATAGCCAGCTGAAAGTGTTTCTGAGGATCCACCAGCGTCGCATCGACTCGCTGCCAGGTACCGTGATTGACCTCTTTCCAGCGGCGCGATGTATCGATTTTCAGTCCCTTCATTTTGACGTTCAATCCGGACTGTACTCGCTTTTGATTTCCCCAGTCGTCGTCGTCAGAATACGTTTCAGGCAACAGCATCAGAGCCATGCCTTTGATGAACTGAACGGCTTCGGGTGACATTGGTATTTCGTCGGACAGACCTTGTACAGTAACCGTTTCAATAGCGGGAATATCGCCGTCTGGAGTCGCGTTCGATTGCAGAATATGGCCATCGTCAACGTAAGCAGGTTCACGTTGCTGCCGAAGATCACCATCAGCAACCAGTGAAGCCTCGCCAGGCAGTCCGTCCTCAGCAGTCAACTCGTCCGATGCAACAACAGCAAAACGGCCGTTCACGATCAAAAACGCGACCAACACAAATACGGGCACCCCAAACGAAAATGGTGCGACTCGAAATGTTGTCAACAAATTCCATTTTTCATGAACCATGATCGTTCCTTCAATCCTGCACCCTGACAACCGCAAATCGCAGACTCACTTCGAATACGGCCCCGATCCAACCAGCGCCTGCAGAGCAAATCCGGTCTCCACACAATCTCTAACAGCATAAATTACGACAGCGATATCAGATTCTCGCACATCCAAATGCGTGACCATCCGAACTCGCTGACCGCCCATGGGGCCAACCAACACGCCGCGTTCACGAAGAGCGGCAGCAAACTGCACGGCCGTTCCTGATTCTGCATCCAGTTCCAGAAAAACGAGATTCGATTCTGTGTGCTCCGGCCACGCAGTAATTCCGTCGATCGCCGAAAGACCGAGCGACAGCTGTTTCGCATTATCGTGATCCTGCTGCAACCGGTCTACGTGATTTTCCAGAGCATAAATCGCTGCGGCGGCCACAATTCCGGATTGCCGCATGGCCCCGCCGAACATTTTTCGTGCTCGACGAGCCAATCGGATTTCTTCCTTTGAACCGACCAGAATCGATCCCACCGGGCAACCCAACCCCTTACTAAAGCAGATCGACACCGTATCAAAACAGGCTGCCATATCTGACGGAGAATAGCCGCCACCGATGGTCGCGTTGAAAAAACGTGCTCCATCCAGATGCATTTTCAAGCCAAGTGACGAAGCCCATTCGGAAACGTCCTGCAATTGCTGCAGCGGATAGATAAATCCGCCAGCAATATTTGTTGTATTTTCCAGACAAACCAGACGTGTGCGACAATAGTGCTGGTCGTCAACGCGTGGCTTATCCTGCAGATCAGCCACGCTCAACATTCCCCGCGGAGCGGCAATTTGTCGCACCGTCACGCCGCTTAATGCAGCAGGCCCGCCAGCTTCGAAAATGCCGATATGTCCGGTTTCGTTAATCAGCAGTTCGTCGCCGGGAAGACAGTGAGCTCGCACACCCATTTGATTGGTTTGCGTTCCTGAACAGCCAAACACGGCCGCTTCTTTGCCGAGTAATTCGGCCATCATCGCTTCCAGACGATTTACGGTTGGGTCTTCGCCCATTACATCGTCGCCCACTTCCGCGTCCATCATGGCCTGCTTCATGGCGATGGTCGGGCGAGTCACGGTATCACTTCTTAGGTCAATCATCTTAAAATCCCGGTGATTTTTCGCCGATGTCGCGGATCAGAATGCTCACCGATGAGACAAACTCTGCAGGATCCGCGGGAAACGCACAATTCCCGCAGAAAAACGCCGCGCCCAGACTGTACTTCCGTCTCGTGGGCGGTTCAATCTCGACACGCATTCAGAAACCAATCGCTGCAAGACAACCATTTCGCAGCGGCGCTACGATAGTAACAACAGCACTCAAAACCATGCCCGACAATACACCACTTCAGATAACGTCCATTGACTGCCGACAAGGCGACGCCAAACAGCTGTTTCGTGAACTTCGCGATAAACTGAGCCCACGCGGCGACGTGGTATCAGAAGCTGGAAAACAGCGTACGATCGAATTGTTCGGAGCAGCCCTTAGCCCTCGCGAAGTTGTCGAACGTATTTGTGAAGACGTGCGTACGAAAGGCATCGATGCACTGCTGGACTACACGGCCAGACTTGACCGAAAACAGCTGACGCAAAACACGATCGCTGTTACACAGGAGGAACTGGAAGCCGCGTCGAAAGCAGTGTCGCCAAAGTTTCTGGAAACGGTCCGACAGATACGCGACAACATCGTAGAATTCCAATCGGCGATTCTGCCACAGGACACCAGAATTGTTCGCGACCTGAACGGCGGCAGGGTTGAACTTCGTCAACGACATCTGCCAATGAAACGGATCGGCATTTGCGTTCCCGGCGGTGCAGCCGCTTATCCTTCGACGGTGCTGATGACGGCCGTTCCCGCGATGACGGCCGGTGTCCCTGAAATCGCCATCGTTGTGCCTCCGACGGATTTTGGAGGATACAACAACGACATGCTGGCCACTTGCCACGAAATTGGAATCACGGAAATTTACCGAGTTGGCGGCGCTCAGGCAGTTGCCGCTCTGGCTTATGGCGTTGCGGGAATCAAACGCGTCGACAAAATTGTCGGCCCGGGAAATCTATTTGTCGCTTTGGCGAAGCAGCGTGTCTTCGGTGACGTCGACATCGATAGCATTGCTGGTCCCAGCGAAGTGATTGTGTTAGCTGATGAAACGGCAAACCCGGATTTCATCGCCGCCGATCTGATTTCTCAGGCAGAACACAGTCCCGGTTCAGGAGTGCTGGTCACGTGGTACGAACCGTTGATCGAGCAGGTCAGACACGCGTTGGAAGTTCAACTCGGGAAACTGGGGCGAGGCGACCTGGCCCGCCAAAGCCTGGAAGACTATGGAGCTTTAATTCTTGCTCGTGATCGGAACGAAGCGGCTGAACTTACCGACCTGCTTGCACCAGAGCATCTGCATATTTCCATGGATGACGCCGAATCGATGCTGGGACAGATTCAGAATGCAGGCGCGATATTTATGGGACACTTTACGCCCGTCGCCTTAGGCGATTACATTGCCGGACCGTCGCACGTGCTGCCCACAGGTGGCACCGCCCGATTCGCAAACGGACTCGCCTCAACGGACTTCCTGAAACGAAGTTCGGTCATCTGCTATGATCAGGCTGCGTTGCAGGGCGATGCTGATCGAGTACGTTTAATGGCGGAAAAAGAAGGCCTGACGGCTCACAGTGCCAGCGTTGACATCCGCTTGCCGCGATCGTGTTGAAAATGAATTACAACATCAAATTTTTCTGCGGCACGCTCGTACTTCACTGATTCTATTTATTCACACAAAGCGAAAGTTTCATGATTAAGTCTGCCGTTACGATCAGTATCGTCGAAGAAGCTCGCAAGGGCCCATTTGTTTTTCACGACGATGTTGCTGTTGGCTGCGAGAAGGCCGCCGAACTTGGCTTTGACGCCGTAGAAATTTTCGCTCCTTCACCTGAAGCACTTCGCGCACTGCCTTTAGCTGACCTGTTAGCAAAACACGGACTGAGTCTTGCCGCAGTCGGCACCGGAGCCGGCATGGTCAAGCACGGGCTGCACCTGTGTGACGCAGACGCGGATCGACGTGTTAAAGCCTGCGATTTTGTTCGCGGCATCATCGAAGCAGGCGCACCGCATAAAGCGCCGGCGATCATTGGCTCGATGCAGGGCAAGTGGGACGCTGCGACAGACAGGGAAACGGCTCTCGGTTACCTTCGCGACAGCCTGAATTCACTCGGTGACTTCGCCAAAAGTCTTGGCGTACCACTCATTTATGAACCATTGAATCGCTACGAAACAAACCTCGCAACGACAGTGAAGCAGGGCGTTGAACTACTGGCACCGCTAACGACAGGCAATGTCGTTTTGCTGGCAGATCTGTTCCACATGAACATCGAAGAAGCCAACATCGCCGACGGTCTTCGAGTCGGCGGCAAACACATCGGTCACGTGCACTTTGTAGATTCCAATCGACAGGCGGCAGGCCGCGGCCATATGGACTACGCACCGATTGCCCAGGCTCTGGCAGATATCGGCTACGATGGTTATGCCTGTGCTGAAGCGTTTCCGATTCCGGATTCATACGAAGCCGCGCGACAGACGATGGAAACTTTCAACGCAGTCTTTCGCGCGTAGCAACAGCAACATTGTCAGCTGTGCCCGACCTGCCGATAAGCACCCAAAGCTGCGTCACTCGAAGAATGTAACACGGTTCAATAAATTTCATTAATCAAACACCTTAACGCTACCTGGAAAATCTCATGCTGAAGTCTGAGTTGATTCACCCTGAAATTTCGGCCATCGTGGCTCGAGCCGGACATAGCTCAAAAATCCTGATTGCTGACGGCAACTATCCCGCCTCGTCGGCCATTGGCCCTGGAGCTAAACTGGTCAGCCTGAATCTGGCTCCTGGCTTGCTGACGGTTGCTCAGGTGTTCAAAGTGCTGCTGAATTCAGTGCCGATCGAAGCCGTCAATACCATGGGAATGCCCGACGACGATCCATACAAACTCGATCAGGACCCACCGGTCTGGAACGAGTACCGTCAGATTCTGACAAACGCCAAAGCCAGCATTGAACTAAAACCCATCCAGCGCTGGGACTTCTACGACGCCGTGGCCTCACGAGACCATGTCTTGACGATACAAACGGGAGACCAGGCGCTTTGGGCAAACCTTTTACTAACTGTGGGCGTCCGGCAGGCGGGAGAATAGCATCGCCGCACCAATCTGGCTTTGAGTCTCATGAATGATCTGATGTAGACTTCTACTGGCAGGCAACTAAAGGCGAGTTGTCCTGTCGGTTCTTGTTTGAAGTGACGTTTCACTTACTGACACCATTTGCCAAGCACAGGAAGTTGCTCTGGAGTAACCTATGTCAATCCGCACACTCTCAATCTTCACCGCTGTTCTTTTCCTGCTGCCCGTTCAATCCACGAATGGTCAGGAGAGCTTACGATGGAAGTTCCGATCTCAGGAAAACATCAAATACAACGTCGTTCAGAACATGAAGACGTCAATGAAGATTGGCGACAACAATGTGAACCAAACGATGAATCAATCGATGGACATGTCATGGCAGATCCTAAGCGTTGCAGCGAGCGGTGACACCGTCATGAATCAGGTCGTGGACCGGATACGCATGAAATCTGAAGGTGGCCCGGCCGGATTGCTGGAATTCGACACCGCCGATGCGAAGAAGCCGGAAAACCCGATTATTGCTTCGATGGGCGAGACATTTCAGAAGATTGTCAACAAGCCTTTTACGGTCACCATGAAACCCGATGGACAGATCGACAACGTTACAGTCCCTCCCGAACTGATCGACGCAATTCGTCAGTCTTCTGCTGGCAACGCCGCTGCGTTAAATGAAGATTCGCTAAAGCAGATGATGAAGCAGTCTGCGGTAACCTTACCAGATGGACCAGTCGTCCCAAACAACACCTGGACCAGTCAGCAGTCAATCGAATTGCCATTCGGCACGATGCAGATTAACTCAACCATGACGTACGCCGGCAAAGACGCGATGGGCAATGCCCTGATCAATGTTGTGCCAAAGATCTCCGTGACACCCAAAGAAGGTGCTCCGGTTAAGATGACTCTGACAAACTCGGACGGACGCGGACAGGTCACATTTAACATCATCCAGGGACGCGTATCAAAATCTCGACTCGACCTGACGATGGCTATGAAAATCGAAACCGCGAACGGACAGACATTTGATCAGACAATTCAACAGGCTACCGAAATGACTCTGGTTCAATAATTCTGAACCCTGAACAGCGGCAATCCTTCGGGATGTTTCTGCCGACCAAAATCAAAATGGCCACGATAAACAGAGCCATTTTTCAACAAAACTAGATGCTGCGGTGCCTTTCTCAATGGAAAGAACCGCAGCTTGTTTTTTGTTGAGACCGAAGTTCGGTTCTATGATGGCAGGCAGTCTCCGTTCGTTGCCAACTTTCATCGCGATACCGAAACCGTGAAACGAATTTTTCTAACACTGGCTATTCTTGCATCCTGCTTACTCTTTCTAAACATAGTGCTGGGCCTGAACATTGGCGACGCAAAAAGCCTGGACAAGGGAACGCAGTCTCAGATCAATGTGCACTTGCTGGTTGGGTTGGGAGCACTCACGTTTTCAACTCTGATACATGCCATCAGCCTGACCTATTTTATGGGCACTGGCCGTTGGCTCGAAGAAACCAGCAACGCCTACTCGCTGGGCAATTCGTGGTACAACGAAAGTCAGCGAATTAAGTACCAGACGCTTCCGGGCATGACCTGTTGCATCGGATTGCTGATTGCAACCGGTGCACTCGGCGCCGTTGCAGATCCGGCAACCCCAATGTCACTGGATGGTTTTCTGGGCATGACCAGTAGCCAGTGGCATTTCCTGTGTGCCGTACTAACGACCATTGCCAACGTCCTGACGAACGTCACCCAATACGCCGCAATCTCGAAACACTCGGGAGTTGTTGAATCAGTCCTCGGCGAAGTCCGACGAATTCGCGAGGAGCGTGGGCTGCCAACATAGGTTTGCCGACGCTGTTTCCTAAAAGAAACACCAGAAGACACGAACAACTGCTGCTGTCACGACTTGCCTTGCAACACATGCTTCCATGTTCTAACAACTCCAGCCTGGTGTGCGACGTTGATGAATCCTGAACTCTCACGCTTCGAGAATCTTTCATCTGCGATTGATGAAGGAATCAACCGCGGGCTTCATACCGGAGTTCAGGTTTATGTTTCGCAAAACGGTCGGCAGACGCTCAATCATGGTTTTGGTGAAGCGTCCCCGGGCGTGCCAATGTCATCATCAACTGTGATGCTGTGGCGATCTGCCGGAAAGCCAATCACCGCGACCGCCGTTCTTCAAACCTGGCAATCGGGCCGTCTTTCAATCGATGATGGACTGCAGACTTTCCTGCCGGAAACACGGGGAACCGTTGTGAGTGACATTACGATTCGACAAATCTTAAGCCACTCGTCGGGGCTGCCTGTGATTGACACCGGCTGGCCCCGGTCATTGTGGAAAGAGATCATCCAACGCATCTGCACAGTGGATCAATTAACTGCGGATGCCGCCTATCAGCCGCAATCGACGTGGTTTCTGCTGGCAGAAATCCTGCGGCGAACAGATCTTCAAGGTCGTGATTTCCAGAAGATCATTTCTGAAGACATTCTCAAACCGCTCGGCGTCAATGAAGCGTGGTGTGGAATTCCGGAAACAGAAGCCCAGGCACTTCATGCTCGCCTGCCAACGTACTTCGTGCGTGAAAAAGGACAATTGGTATACAGCGAATATTCAAATGGAGACTGGCTGACGCAGCCATCACCTGGCGGAAACATGCGCGGGCCGGTTTCCGGGCTTGGCACATTCTATGAAATGCTGTTAGCCGGAATAAACTCGCACGAACAATCGCAAGTTCTATCGTCCGACGCCATTCGGCAAATGCTAGTTCCGCAGCGTATTGGGAAGTTCGACCAGACACTGCAACACACAATCAACTTTGGTCTGGGTGTCATTCTGGATTCGAACCGGTATGGCGCCGACACGGTTCCATACGGATTCGGCAGGTTTTGTTCGCCACAGACCTTTGGGCACGGTGGAGCTCAGTGTGCCATGGGATTCTGCGATCCAACACACCAACTTGTAGTTGCCTGGGCGGCCAACGGCTTTTGCGGAGAAGGACAGCACCAGCGTCGCAATCGAGCGATCAACGAAGCGATCTACGCGGATCTCGCAATTACGTAACGCAGATCCAGAAAACCTAAATCCCGCACAGGCCTATCCACCGGTGTTCCGGGATATCCGTATTCTGGAGAGCATTCCCTTGTTTGCCTGTTGCGACTTTATATCGCCGGTTAAAACACAGTGACCGAATTGCGCAGAACGGACTGACATGTTATTCAACGGCCGCGGCGAATCTGCGGCCGCGACAACCAACACTTTCGTGTAAGTCGCTCAACGAATATCCTTTGCAAAAGTCGTTCCAGCAAACGACTGTCAGCCGGCAGGATGAGCTTTCAATGCGAACAAGTGACCTTCGAATATCAATTTCCACACGTCAAATCTCAATGCAAATCGCGTTGTTGCTGTTCTTTGCCGTACTTTGCATTCAGATTGCCGGGCAGGAAACCGAGTCTGCAAAGACTCTCCACAACACCGACATTTCGGCAGCAGACATTGCCTCTGCCCAACAGCTTGGACAAATTTTCGGCATCGCCGACTGGCTGGGACCGTTGGCTCCGGTCGCACTATCGCCGTTCTTTGGAATTGCGTGCCTTTCCGGGATGGCGATTTATGGTCAGGGGTGGGTATCAGCAGACAACGCGTTGCTTGGCGAATCGTCGCCGCTCAATAACCAGGCCATCTTCTTTGCGTTTCTGGTACTTACTCTGATCACGTCACTGCCGCGTCTAACCAAGGTCAGTAAACCGTTCGCTCAGGCAGTCGATCAGATCGAAGCCTGGGCCGGCATCATTACGATGCTTGCGCTGAAGATAATGCTCGGAACCAAAGCTCCGGAAATGGCGGAGGTGGCAGTCATGCAGTTGGGATTCGTATCGTTCACGACAAATGCAATGTTGATGATCGCGGCTGTGATTAATGTATTTGTGATCAACACCGTGAAGTTCTTTTTTGAGATCCTTGTGTGGATCACACCGGTGCCAACCATTGATGCTGTTTTTGAATTCACCAACAAGACGGCGTGTGCAGTACTGATGGCGATTTACGGCTATAGCCCTGTTGTAGCCACAGGTATAAATCTGATAACATTTGTCGCGGCGGGAATTGTATTCATCTGGTCTTACCGTCGGGAAATCTATTTTCGGACAATGCTGATCGACGCGTTGTGGGCACTGATTTCACCGGCCAGGTGTGTCGGCACAAAAGAACTGGTCGTCTTTCCAGTATCTGCCGCCGGTCCATTCTCAGCGCGCGCCCGCTGTATCTTCCGGCGAACAGACACCGGCTGGACGCTGACACAACATCGTTTTCTACAGGCTCCACTGCAACTGGAACTGGCAGCCAGTGATTCTGCCATGGAACTTGATGCAGGGTACTTCACAAACACGTTGAAAATGTCAGGCCGCCATTCGACATGCTTCACTTTCAGTCGATGGTACAACGCGTGCCTGCCCGAACTGGCAAAAGCCTTTGGAGCAACACTCAACGCCCAGGACGCGGCCGTGCTTCGAAATCGCTCAGGACTGAAATCCGAGATGGGTTAACAGCAAATCCTGATGCAACGCATCGTCGTGCCATAAAACAGGGCCGTTCGAAAGATTCAGCGTACTAAGTTGAATGCAGATTCAACCCCTGTCAGTAACTGCAAATTGATGAGCGAATTACCTGGCAACTGATTCCGATGCCGCACAACTTGGATTCTGCCGCCGCGATCGGTATTCTGAATCTCTTGCCCAAAAATCAATATCAATAGGAAAGACACTAAGATGCGTCTGATTGTTCTGTTTGCTGTTCTGTTCGCCAGCAGTTGTTTTGGAAACGTGTCTGCTGAAGATGCGCAACCGCTAAAAGTTCTGGTTGTGACCGGTGGCTGCTGCCACGATTATCCCTTCCAAACCAAAGCTCTGCAGGAAGCAGCCAAGGCAAGAAACGTTTCGGTGGAATGGACTGTCGTCAACGAAGGTGGAAACGGCACTTCGGCTAAAATTGACTTATATAAGAATGCCGACTGGGCCAAGGGCTTTGACGTGGTTGTGCATAACGAATGCTTTGCCGCTACCACGGACGAGGACTACATTCGCAGCATTACAAAACCACACTTCGAAGGCACAAACGCCGTTGTGATCCACTGTGCCATGCACACCTATCGCGACGCAAAAATTGACGACTGGCGACAAATGCTGGGTGTCACCAGTCGACGCCACGATCACAAAAGCAACTATCAGGTTAAGAATGCCAAGCCTGATCATCCGGCGATGAAGGACTTCCCAAAAGAGTGGACGACGCCCAGCGACGAACTGTACGTCATCGAAAAAGTGTGGCCCGATACCGAAGTGTTGGCAACATCAGTCAGTGAAAAGACGGGCGACCTTCATCCCGTCATCTGGGCGCACACCTATGGTAAGGCGCGCGTGTTCGGAACAACGTATGGACATGCCAATGAAACATTTGAAGACAAGGTGTTTCTGGATGTGGTCATCAATGGCCTGAAGTGGGCGGCTGGCAGGTAGCCTTCTTCCTTCAAGACTCGAAGTGGTGAATCTTTTAAAGCAGGAGGCATCGAAGATCCACCACCGTTCACGTATTCCATATAGTTCTGGGATGCCACGGTCGAGGAACCGTCAGTCATAACCATTAGCCCTTACGCTCCCCAAAATTCTGAGTCCGGCCCCGCAACTGTGACGGAACGGATGCCCAATACAGTCAGGCGTGACCTGCTGCGTCATGAAGGTTCAATGAAGGCAACCGGGCTTGGGGTTGCACTAACGTCAACCACGTTGCTGGCAAAAACCTTTGAATTTTTGGTTTATGGGGCAGTGTGAATTTGCATCAGCGTTCCAAGTCCCACTTGTGTTCTTTTGGCTGGCAGCGTTGACAAGCACAATGAGCATCGGATGCCGCGTTGTACGCTGGCTTAGTCCGGCTAGATTTGCCTTGTGCCTTTGTATCCCACATTTACCGCTGATGACATAAAACCAATGCTTGATTCCGTTGTTGCGGCTGCTGGCAATTTTCGGAAGCTTATAGATCTTATGGGTAATGTCTGTGTGTCTCTATAGCCCGTTCAAGATGTTGAGTTTCGAGACCGCAACTGTGATGTCATGCTGATACCGCAAAGTGATTGAACAAATTCCGTCGATCGGGCCGACCCCGACGCTCCAGTTCTGTGGACGGATTACCATGATTTGCACTGCTGGTAATCTCGTCTATTGCCTGCTAACTTCAAGCCCACTTTAGGACATGGAGTTCAACTGAAATCGGCGCAACTGCAGATCAGTTCCAGAGCATTGCCTTCCGGGTCTTTAAAGAAAATGGCTTTGGCATTCATCGCCGGAAACTCCGCTTCGACGGGGTTCAGATCGAGTTGCTGAAGTCGCTCGAAGTGCGCTGGATAGCTTTCAGGCGGAATTTCAAACGCCAGATGATTTAACGTTGATCGCCGAACGTCGTGCCCAATCAATCGTTTTCTGGCGTTTGCATGACGCTGATAGTCAATCAGAACCAGCAATTGAGGATGCAGCGGCCCCAGAGGCGTATGCAGTTCTTTGATGGTCAAAAAGGAAATCGTGGGCTCGCCCAGCGGATCATGCGGACCGTCCATTTCGAGTGACGCTTCGCTATGAATCGGAAACCCAAGCGCTCGCTGATAGAAACTTCGCATCAGTGGAAGATCGGCAACGCTCAGCACAATTTCAGCAACTCCGGTAATTGGTGGAACACCCGGCATTTAGAATCCTTGGAGGCTTTGTGGTAGAACAAACAACGTACAGATCAGCGGCCATGAAAATAACGTGAATTTTTTCAGGTGGGGGCAAACACTCAGAACAACGTTTTTTCGCAGAATTCAATCTCATACAGACGGAACAAACATAACGGTCGTCAAACTTTACCAACGGTTTGGTAACAGAATGAGTATTGCAGGGCACTTGGAGAACGCCTTCGCCATATCGTGAGCCAGGGTTCAGTGTTGTTTGCAAATTCAAATCGGAAGCTCCCCCATGCCAACACGATCCTCTAAGTCAAGTATTCAAAAATCAACCAACCATTCACGAGCGATCGGTATCGTCTCGATGTTGGAGATGCTGGACGACGAACCAGCATTCTTGCGCACCAACATTGAACGTCGCATCAACCGTGTGATGCATTCGCGACAGGATGCAGCGTCTGTCTCGGCTCCACACATTCGGTGGAACAATAATTTCCGTTCTGCCGACAAGAAAACGGTACAGACGGACTCAGCTTTGGATGCATGTGAAATACTGGAATTACTTTCGACATTTGCCGGTCGCGAATCATGCCCAGCGTGATCTTCTCAACGTCGTAAAAATTCGACGCAGAGGTACCACGCAGCAGTGCAGGTCTGGCGAAAGCTATTCCGTCTTTTCGACTTCATGCGAAGCGGGAACGATAGTCGGTTGTGCGGCAGCGCTCTGTTCTGCGGCCTTCGCCTCAGCAAGCTTTATTTCAACCGCCTTCGCTTCGGCTGCCGAGGCATCAGCGATCTGTTGCTCAAGTACAGCTGGATGCACAAACTGATGAGCATCGGCGACGGTTAAGGGAGAAGGCTTCACAGGCCCTTGTTTCCGCTGAAACATGGCTGGCCTTTTCAACTTGAAGCCGGCAAACTTCGGCGTTTTATAAATCGAACCTCGCTGCAGAGGCCCGGCGCCCATGACCCATGTATCTTTTGCATCGCTTTTGGAGATAGCTGTTCCGGATTGCCAAACGGGCGTTCCGGATTCTCGATGATACGCGTAGATGACAATCTTCGACGTGGCCAACGCGGCGTTTCGTTTTCCAACGCTGATTTCCGGGATCGTGGGCATTACGGGAACGCTCGTCATGATCGATGCGGCGGTGCTAAGAGCATTACTGGCCGGCAAACCGTAAGTCACTTCCAACGAGTCTGTCCCCAGCGCACCAACACGCGCTTCGAGCACATAGTCGGCCTTGTCCTTCGAATCCTGAATAAGACAGCCTGACATTGTCAGCCGATGACGAATCGCGCTAATGATGTAATCGGAGTTAACAAACAAAACTCCCTTCACCGCATTGATATAGGTGGTATCCAGAAACACTTTCCGACCGGAAAGCACTGCAAAATCCAGCTGATCGACGGTGCGATCAACGGAATCGGACAGCAACAATTGCTCCGTTCCGGTTCGCAGCTGCGTTGTACCGCAACCAACAACAACCAGCATGCAGCTCAAAACTGCGGTGTGGAAAAGAATGGATCGCATCAGTGCGGGGTAATTTGGGTTATCAGGCAGGAAACATCAGCGTAGGAAACGCCGGGAGGGGTCTGCAGTCTAGACGTTTGCGGCTCCGACTGTTGTAATTCGTTTTGAACAAATGTCACTTATCGACAACACAAGCCGACATTTGAACAGGGACTTCGGCAAATTCGACCGGATCCGTAATCTATGGTTGGCCATCGCGCTGGCTGTCGATCAAAATGAATATCCCCATCGAGTTTTGTTTCACAACCAAACTCGAAATCCCCACCTCAATTTCACCAGAGGCAATCAGCTATGCTGACACTAACTGGTCGAGCGTATCGAAACTGCGACGGCGTTTCCCGGCGCACGTTGCTGGTTGCCGGTTCATTCGGATTCGGTGGATGGGGACTGGCAGACCTGCTGCAGGCCGAAGAAGCCAGCGGAATTCGCAGGTCTCAAAAAGCAGTGATCAACATCCACCTTGATGGTGGCCCACCTCAACTGGATACCATCGATCCTAAACCGAATGCGCCGGCAGAATTTCGCGGCGAGTTTGCTCCAATTCAAACATCACTACCAGGAGTACAGATCAGCGAATTGATGCCAAAAGTCGCAGCGGCCGCCAATGACTTCACATTCATTCGCACGCTGGTCGGTTCAACAGGACGCCACGACGCATTCCAGTGCCAGTCGGGCTTTAGCGAAAAAGATCTCGCCAGCTTTGGCGGGCGACCGGCCATGGGTTGCGTCGTCGCCCGCATGCTGGGTTCAACATCAGACGTGACACCACCTTTTGTCGACTTAATGCAGGGCCGACCATTGGTCCGTAATTCTGCTCGACCCGGTTTTCTTGGCCCGTCGTATCAGCCGTTTCGCCCCGACCTAAGCAGTATGTTTCAACGCGAACTGGAAGCTGGCATGAAAGGCGAACTCAGTCGACTCGGCGAAGACCAGACCGTCAGCCTGAAACTGAATTCATCGTTGTCTCACCGCCGTCTGGATGACCGACGCTCACTGCTGGCAAGTCTGGATCAGATTCGACGCAACGTTGATGCATCGGGAATGATGGACGCAATGGACCGTTTTCAACAGCAGGCCGTCGGCATATTAACGTCCGGACAGTTTGCTGAGGCCATGGACCTGAGCCGTGAAGACCCGCAGGTGCTGGCTCGCTATACGGCGCCGGGAAGCAAACGCGGCATCCAGTCAACCACCAGCGAAGGCCCGGACAGCACTCGCAAGTTTTTGCTGGCACGGCGACTTGTCGAAGCGGGCGTGCGTTGCGTCAGCGTGACTATCAGTGATTTTGATACGCACTCTGCCAACTTCGAACGGATGCGAAACTTAATGCCAATCGTCGACCACGGACTGCATGCACTCGTCACCGACCTCAAAGAACGCGGCATGCTGAATGATGTCTCGATCGTTGCCTGGGGAGAATTCGGACGAACACCGCGCATCAACGATAAGAACGGTGGCCGAGATCACTGGCCTCGTGTCGGCCCCGCGCTGCTTGCGGGAGGAGGAATGCGAAGCGGACAGGTAATCGGCGAAACAGACCGCGTCGCAGGTTCCGCCATTTCGCGTCCTGTTCACTACAAAGACATCTTCGCCACGCTGTACAAAAACATGGGAATCGATGCTCGGCAGGTTACAATCAACGATCCGCAGGGCAGGCCACAGTACTTACTGGACGAAGGCGAACCCATGCGGGAACTAACCTAAATCTTCCAATCAAGACGTTGCAATATCAACGATCACTTACAACAAAGCATTCAATCTCCGCGCTTCGTGCGCTGCAACCCGAGTAACAACAATCATGTTCAAGATTCAAAGCCCGTCACGAATATCCTTATGCGATCAACTCAGCCGACGCCGGTTTATTGAGGTTGGTGGAATTGGTGCATTAGGTTTGACGCTTTCACATCTGCTGAAAAACGAAACGGTGCAGGCAGCAGAAACGACGATTCGTAAAAGCTCGCCGCGTTCCGTGATCATGATCTGGCAACATGGCGGACCGTCACAGCTTGACACATTCGACATGAAGCCGTTGGCTCCCACAGAATATCGTGGCCCATACTCGCCGATCAGCAGCTCGTTACCCGGCCTGGACGTCAGTAACCTGATGCCTGAACACGCAAAGATCATGGACAAGTGTACCGTGATCCGCAGCTTCTCTCACGGCAACGGAGATCACTGGGCGGCCGCTCACTGGATGCTGACCGGACGACTTGGGGCAACTGGTTCCGATCGCATGCCACGACAGCCAGCGATGGGAGCCATCGCATCTCATATGCTGGGCCCCGTACGTTCCGGAGTCCCGGCAACAATCAACTTCAACGATGGTGGCTTTGGTTACCACGGTGGATCGTGGCTGGGAGTCGCTCATAACCCTATGCGGATTGGCGAATTCAGTTACGGAAACGAAGCAGGGCGATTGCCATCAGCGGATCATCGCAGCTTTACACTGGTTGACGGACTCAGCACAGATCGAATCATGAACCGTACGTCGCTGCAAAAGCAATTCGACGCAATGAGACGCGACGTCGATCAAAAAGGCATCTTCGAAAACATGGACGGCATCGATCAGCAGGCCATGGAAATTTTGCTGTCAGGAAGAGCGAAAGATGCCTTCGACCTGGACAAGGAAGACGAAAAAACTCGCCAGCGTTACGGCGACGGCTGGGGCGAACAGGCGCTGCTCGCTAGACGGCTGGTCGAAGCCGGAGTCCGCTTTGTCTCGTTAAATACTGGTTACTGGGACGACCACGGAAACATTAAAGCAGGTTTAGATACCAAAATGCCTCGGCACGACAAAGCTGTGGGTGTTCTGATTCAGGACCTGCACGAACGAGGTATGCTGGACGACACACTGGTTGTAACCGCCGGAGAATTTGGACGAACTCCGCGAATCAACGGCAACGCCGGCCGAGACCACTGGCCGGGTGCTCAGAGCATCCTGTTTGCCGGGGGCGGTTATCGCCACGGACAGGTAATCGGCAGTACCAACGACAAGGCCGAATACCCAACGTCACGAAAAGTCGGAGTCGAAGACTTCTGCGCGATCGTCTACCACAGTCTCGGTCTGCGCACCGACGATTACGTGAAGGATCTTTCCAATCGCCCCGTGCATCTGGTGCCCGGCGGCGAAGTCCCTCGCGAAATGATCTAAGTCGAGGCAATAATTTTCAGGGGGCTCACAAACTGAACGACGCATCGCACGCTGAACATTGTATCGCAGTGTTCAGCTATGCAGATCCATCAGATTCCCAATCCTGTGCTCGCTTCAACGCTCGATTCCAGCCGGACATCAGACGCTTCTGATCCGCAGGCTTCATCGTGGCTTTAAACCGAGCGGCTTCCTGCCAGTTCGTTTCAATTTCTTTTTGATTCTTCCAATAGCCCACCGCCAACCCCGCCAAATAGGCGGCCCCCAGCGCTGTCGTTTCCGCCACAGCAGGACGAATCACGGGAACTCGCAGCAGATCCGCCTGGAACTGCATGAGCAAACTGTTCATTGATGCTCCTCCATCCACTCGCAGCTGCTGAAGCTTAACGCCAGAATCGAGTTCCATCGCCAGAAGAACGTCAGCGACCTGATAGGCAATTCCTTCCAGAGCTGCTCGAGCAATGTGTGCTTTACTGGAACCACGAGTAAGACCAACGATGGTCCCGCGAGCATAAGCATCCCAATGTGGAGCCCCCAATCCAGCAAACGCCGGCACCAGATAGACTCCGCCCGTGTCGTTAACCGTTGAAGCCAGTTGTTCGACTTCGGCAGACGATTTGATGATACCGAGTCCATCTCGCAGCCATTGCACTACAGCACCGGCAATAAAGATGCTGCCTTCCAAAGCGTACTCAGTGCGGTCGCCAATCTTCCACGCCACTGTTGTCAGCAGCTTATTCTTCGAAGCAACCGGCTTTGTCCCGGTATTCATCAGCATAAAGCAGCCGGTGCCGTATGTATTCTTCACCATTCCGGGCTTTGTACAGCACTGACCGAATAATGCCGCCTGCTGATCACCAGCGATACCGGCAATCGGAATGGTGCCACCCAGAAGATGCGTCTCACCATAGACTTCGCTCGATGAACGTATCTCTGGCAACATGCATTCCGGAATGGAAAACATTTTCAGCAGTTGAGCGTCCCATTTGCCAGTATGAATATTGAACAGCATCGTGCGCGAAGCGTTGCTGGGATCTGTCACGTGAACTTTGCCACCGGTAAGTCGCCAAATTAGCCACGAATCAACCGTTCCAAACGCCAGGTCACCCGCTTCCGCCTTCTTGCGAGCTCCTGCGACATTATCCAGAATCCACTGAATCTTCGTTGCCGAAAAATAGGCATCCAGAATCAACCCGGTCTTTTTCTGGATCGGGACGTTAGCTTTCTTTGAACGAAGCGCATCACAGACACCGGCCGTGCGACGGTCCTGCCACACGATGGCATTCGATACGGCCGCGCCGGTCGTTCTGTCCCAGACAATTGCCGTTTCCCGCTGATTGGTGATGCCAATGGCCGCCACGTCATTTGCCGTTAACTTTGCCTTTCTCAGCACATTTTTGGCAACAGCAAGTTGCGACTTCCAGATATCTTCCGGGTTGTGTTCCACCCAACCCGGTTTCGGAAAATGTTGAGGAAACTCTTTCTGTGCCGACGCAAGGACAGAGCCGTTTTTATTGAACAGGATCGCTCGAGAACTTGTCGTGCCCTGATCGAGCGCAAGAACATATTTCATGGGTCACTTCGCTTCATCGAAAAGTCACACGAAAAAGTCGCGGTCTGCAGACAAACCCGCACGACCAGAATTGCATAACGCCTATCCTGCAACAGGCCAGATTGCCTGATACAAGAAGGCAGCCGTCACACCACCAACAACAGGGCCAACCACAGGTATCCACGAGTAGCCCCAGCCGGAATCTCCCTTTCCGGCAATCGGCAGAATCGCATGTGCAATCCGTGGCCCCAGGTCACGGGCAGGGTTAATCGCATATCCGGTGGCTCCCCCCAGTGACAAGCCAACTGACCAAACCATCAGCCCCACAAGACACGGAGACAGACCTTCTTTGAAGCCTGAATTTGGCACCAGATTTTCCGGAGTCAGAATGGCGAGAACTCCCAGCACCAAAACGAATGTGCCAATAATTTCTGTGAGCAAATTCGCTAACGTGTTGGGAATCGCCGGAGTGTTGCAAAAGCAGCCGCGAATGCTGCCCGCGTCCGATGTTTCTTTCCAATGCGGCAGATACGACAGCCAGACCAACGTCGCTCCTGCTACACCGCCTGCCAGTTGAGCGCCAATGTATCCGCCGACCTTCAGCCATTCGAACTTGCCAATAGCGGCCAGCCCGATGGTCACCGCAGGATTCAAATGAGCTCCACTATGAGCATTCACCAGATACACGGCGAATGTCACAGCCATGGCCCAACCGGTAGTGATGACGATCCAACCGCCATTATTGCCATACGTCTTTTTAAGATTAACGTTGGCACAAACGCCATTGCCCAACAACACAAGAATCATTGTGCCGACAAATTCGGCGAGGTATGGTGACATTTGCTTTGTGCTCCCGCTTTGTGATTGAAGTGCAAGTTTAGCGGATATGAAGCATGTTTGCCCAGCAAGTCAGACTCAAACCTTTCGATGAATTGTCGCAGGGTCCACGCCGCCGGCAGAACAATGGCAGAGACGCCAAAGCAAACTTGCAGACAACCGTTCCACGGAACAGGAAAGAATGCATTTGCGGATATCTCGACCGTCACCTGACCTTCAATACTGACCGTTGAGTCAGCCGGACATCACAACAAACTGCTGGCGACTTCGGACAACTCAGAACGTACTCCTTTTTCCAGCGTCACATGAGCGTAAAGGTGTTGTCCCTTCATACGGTTGATCACGTACGTCAATCCGTTGGACGTGGAATCCAGATAAGGATGATCGATCTGCTGTACGTCGCCAGTCAGAACTATCCGGGTTCCCTCGCCGGCTCGAGTAATAATTGTTTTCACTTCATGCGGTGTCAGGTTCTGAGCTTCATCAACGATGAAGTACGTCTTCTGCAGGCTGCGACCACGGATGTACGCCAGCGGAGTAATCTCAAGTCGCTCTTCTTCCAACATCCTGTCGACAATGTGTTTCGATTCCTGATTCTCATGTCGAATCACAGAAAGATTGTCGAACAAAGGCTGCATATAAGGCTGAATTTTGGCGTTTGCATCGCCGGGTAGAAAACCAAGATCGCGATTGCTGAGCGGAACAATGGGACGAGCCAGCATGACCTGCCGATAGTCCTGTTCGCACTCCAGCGCGGCAGCCAGCGACAGTAGCGTCTTTCCACTTCCGGCGCGGCCTGAAAGCGTAATCAGTTTTATCCGAGGATCGGTTAGAGCCTGCAGTGCAAACGATTGTTCAGCGTTACGAGGACGAATGCCAAAACAAGAAGTGAGCGTGACGCGTTGAAACTGTTTTTCCCTCGAACGGTATGTTGCAAGTACTGAACGTGCACCGCTGCGCAGAATAAAGTTTTCATTACTAAGCGGATCTGTCACCTCGGGAAGCTGCGATGCTTCAACACGACCATCCGCTTCAAAAAGCCGATCAATTGCATCGGACGAAACTTCCGGCACCGAACGCTTGCCAGTGTACAGTTCATCCAGATTTCGAATTTTGTCGCTGGTGTAGTCCTGTGCCACCAGGCCAAATGCCTTGGCCTTCAATCTCAGGTTTGTATCCTTGGTGACCAGAATCACTTTCTGATCTTCCAATAACTCAGCCACCGCCAGTGCGGTATTGAGAATGCGATGGTCGGCGATGTCATTCTGTAGAGCATGACGAGTGCGTCCGCTTTCCAGATTCATCAACACTTTGATGTGACCCCGACCGTTGCCGAGCGGACAACCGTCTTCCGCCACAACATCGCCCGTCAGACTATCCAGTTCACGCAGAAATCTGCGTGCTTGAAAGTGAATGTCACCATCACCTTTTTTGAAGCGATCCAGTTCTTCCAAAACCGTGATCGGTAGAGCGATATCGTGTTCTTCGAAATTGAAGATGCAGTCTGAATCGTGCAGAATGACGTTCGTATCAAGGACGAACAATCTGTTGGACTTAACACGAGTTACTTTTTCGACCGGTCTCTCGTTCGGCGAATCATCCTGAACGGAGCCCCGCATCCCTGTATGGCGAATCATTTCCAAACCCAACTGTGTTAAAGCAAGTCGAGGTCAAAGCAAGTCGAGGTCAAAGCAAGTCGAGGTCAAAGCAAGTCGAGGTCAAAGCAAACCGAGGTCAAAGCAAACCGAGTGAAATCCGATTTACTTAAATAAAGTAATCCAAACCGACGCCTGTGCAAAAAAGTGTAAGCAGTTTTTCGCAAACCTAACAGTCCAAACGCTCCCGGAAATCACGAAAGCATTCACCTGTTTTCCCTGCCAGGCCTTATCTACGTCTTGTATTCAGAATTCAGTCTTACATACTCCTGGGTTAAATCACTGGTCCAAAACCGAACGGATTCAGTTCCTGACGCAGGACCTCCGCAAAGCTTTAATCGAAAATGCACTTCTGCGTTGTCTCTCATTTGATTGGACAGTGCTTCTTCATCAAAGTCGACCGGAGTTCCAGCGTTGAATACTTCAGTTGTGTTAATAATCAGTGAAAGAAAAGATGTATCGAAGTCAATTCCCGCGTAGCCGGCCGCTGATGTGATTCGCCCCCAGTTTGGGTCGTTGCCGGTAATCGCGGTTTTCACGAGGGCGCTTTCGGCGATTTCTTTTGCCACTTTGAACGCAGCTTCACGAGTCTCAAAGCCTTCCACATCAATCGTAATGAAGTGTCCGGCGCCTTCCGCATCGCGAATAATGTCTGTCGCGAGTTTCTCACACGCCTGCTGGATAGCGTTACGAACCAACGCATAGTCATCTTCTGTTTCCGGAGCCGCATTCGCCGCGCCGTTCGCAAACAGCAGTACCGTATCGCTGGTGCTCATGTGACCGTCCACACTGATACAGTTAAACGTCCTGGCCGCACCATAGCGCAGCAGTTCATCACACTGTTCAGCCGTCAACTTCGCATCCGTCATCACAACACACAGCATGGTGGCCATATTCGGAGCAATCATCGCGGCACCTTTGGCAGCACCCGCCACTCGTACAGAGCCCGTACTTAATCCGATATCAACAGACGATTGTTTTGCAAACGTGTCCGTTGTCATCATGGCCGTGGCCGCGTCTTTAAATGCCGCATCTGTTGTGGCAAGTGCCGCAACGGCGGGAGGAATGCCTGCGGAGATAATGTTCATCGGAAGATTGACGCCGATAATACCTGTTGAACAGACCAGCACCTGTTCGGCATCGCAGCCAAGTTCGGCAGCAAGTTCGGCCGTCATTTGTCTTGCATCCAGAAGCCCCTCTTCTCCGGTGCAGGCATTTGAATTTCCGGAATTAATAATCAACGCGCGAGCAATGGTGGAAGGGACGCGTTCCTTCGAAACCGTTACCGGAGCACCCACGACTCGGTTGGTTGTAAAGACTCCTGACACTGCAGCGGGCCGATCAGAAACAAACAATGCCAGATCTGACTTACCGCTGGCTTTGATGCCGCAGGTTGTTCCGGAAACGCTAAAGCCGGACGGAAGGGAAGGTGTTGTCATTCTTAGCTCAGGAAAGGGTTACTGTGCGGACTATTACTGTGCGGACTATCGATTCGTCAGCCGAATGAACTCGGCCGTGTATTGTCTCAGATTTCCCCCATATTGATCGAAGACTCAGGCTCTGAGACGTCAGCAGCCAACCAGGAAACAGCAAAGATCATCGTCGCACTTGGAGAGTTAATGCGGTGGTGCCAGCGTTCAGAATTCGGAAGACTTTGATCGAAAACACTCCCCACGCCTAACAGGCCAGCAGGCCCATTCGCTGATCGAGTCCCAGCAGTAGATTCATATTCTGCACGGCCACGCCGCTGGCGCCCTTGATTAGATTGTCGATCGCGGAAAACACAACCAGCTGATCGCGATTCATCCGGACAGAAATATCGCAGAAGTTCGTATGAGCCACATGTTTCGTTGCGGGGATATGTTCGACGATTCGCACAAACGGCTGATCTGCATAGAACTTCCGGAACACGTCCAGTAATTCGGGTACCGACTTGGGCTGCTTGAGTCGAGGATACATCGAACATAAAATGCCGCGATCCATGGGCATCAGATGCGGATTGAAGGCCACTTGAACATCGCTCCCACAAACATCCGCCAGAACCTGTTCGATTTCCGGTGTATGTCGATGAGTACCAATTCCGTAGGCCGTGACAGATTCGTTACATTCGGAAAACAGCGTCCCCAGCTTTGGCGTTCTTCCGGCGCCGCTGACTCCACTTTTCGCATCGATAATAATTCCCGTGCTTTCAATCAGGCCAGCGGCCAATAGTGGAGCGAGCCCTAAAATGGACGAGCTTGTATAGCAGCCGGGATTCGCAACAAGATCTGAACCGGGAATTCTGTCCATATAGATTTCCGGCAGTCCGTAGACCGTGTTGCTAAGCCGAGTTGGATCGGTATGAATGTGACCGTACCATTGCTCATAAACACCGGGATCGCTCAGGCGATAGTCTGCACTCAAGTCGACAACGCGACAACCAGCATCCAGCAACTGTGGAACGGCTTCCATGCTGGCGGTGTGGGGCAGGGCACAGAAGACAATGTCAGCTCGTTTGCCAACTTCTTCGGCCGTCAGATTTTCGCAAATCAGGTCGAACTGCCCGGTCAGCGATGGGTGAATTTCGCTGATGTGCGGCTTTGAGTCCTGACGTGTCGTCAGCGCCGTGACTTCAACGAGTGGATGCCGGGCCAGAATTTTCAGAAGTTCCAGCGCGGTGTAACCGGTCGCTCCAAGTATCGCAATTCGCGTCATTGGTGAGGGTATCGTTATCGTTAGGTTCAGTAAAAATCTGCAACAACCTGGTGCAAATGATGTAATTAATGTAGCGATTTCTGTCGATCGGCCTCGAAGTGCACCGCGGTGCCATCAAAAGGGAAAGACCAGCATTTCCGGCACTGGTTCGCTAAGTTGACGGTATTCTATTCCTGTCGCAGGCCGCCACAACCACCTGACTTTTCGCACGTTTGCTTTCGTATAAACGAGATTTGCGGGGATTTGGCCTGTTTACTTTTAAAAGTGGAATATTCCCGTAAGAATATCGAGCTGCCCGGGAACTCGAAGCCCGAAAATATGGCAATTAACGGAACGCACGATGGCTTAGTCGTCGTCTCCCACCAGATCACTTTCACCAAGGCAATTTCCGAATCATGGCCAACGTCGCCTCTTTAGCGTCCGCTGCTCTTACCGCCGGAAACGGCATTCTTCGACTTGCTCCAACCTGGGTGCCGCGATCATTTCTGCAGCCCGGTCGGCGTTTGAAGCTGCATCCCGATGATTACTATGCTCTGGGAATGAATCGTGGCGGCATTGATGAACGCTGGTTTGGGTCGACGACGGAAGCTGCCAACGAAAACCGCAACGAAGACGAAGGACTTTCGTATTGCGTATTCAACGGCGAACGTTTTCAACTGCGCGACGTTGTTGCCGAACTGAAAGATCAGATCATCGGCGAACACATCTGGAATGCGTTTCAGAAGTGGCCGGTCTATTCAAAATTCTTCGACAACATGGGACCGATTCCTCACCACATGCACCAGAACGCCGAGCAGGCAAAATTGGTGGGTCAGGAAGGTAAACCAGAAAGCTATTACTTCCCACCACAAATGAATCAGATCGGAAACAACTTTCCGTACACATTCATGGGACTGGAACCCGGCACAACCAAGCAGGATGTCATTGACTGTCTGAATCGCTGGAATAAAGGCGAAAACGGACTACTCGATCTATCCAAAGCCTATCGTCTTAAACCCGGCACCGGCTGGCTTATTCCTCCATGCGTACTGCATGCTCCTGGTTCACTCGTGACTTACGAACCACAATGGGGAAGCGACGTGTTCGCGATGTACCAGAACCTAGTGGAAGGCCGCGAAGTCCCTCGCAGTCTTTTAACCAAAGACTTCCCGCCAGAACACCACAATGACAACACCTATATTGTGGAAGCCCTGGACTGGGACAAGAACGTCGATCCTGACTTCAAGGACAACAACTATCTGGAACCAATTGTCAGTGAACAGGGTGATGGCTGGTGCGACAGGTGGATTGTTTACGGCAAGGTCGATGGCAAGCAACTGTTCACAGCTAAGGAACTGACGCTGGAACCGGGAGCGAAATGCACCATTAAAGACGGCGGAGCATACAGCTGGATTACTGTGCAGGGCATGGGCAACATCGAAAAGATGCACCTGCAGTCGCCTGTCATGATTCGTTTTGGAGCAATGACAGAAGACGAAGTATTCGTTGTTGCAAGCAAAGCCGCCGAGGGCGTCACGTTCGAAAACACGGGAACTGAACCACTTGTTGGTCTCCGATATTTCGGTCCTGACGCGCAACCAAATGCTCCAGTAATGGGAGCTTACAAAAACAGCTAGTGTCGGTGAGGCGCTCATCGATTGCGTGCCTCCATAAACGAGCGCCAGTATTTACTGGCGCTCGTGACTTCAACGAAACACCCCACCGAAGGAAAACAGGAAATGAACGCACCAAAACTTCACAACGCGATGTGGCCCGGACTTGTCGGCAAAGGAACTGACGAAGGTCAGGAACCACCGATCAGCCTGGAAAAGATGCTGCAGCTGACCGCCGCCGCCAACGTCAACGGACAAAAGTTTGATGGCATTGACTACTTCCTGTTTCTGCCACACACCAATCCGGAAGCCAGCGACAGCGAAATTCGGGAAATCGCCGACATGATCGCCAGCTACGGTTTCAGCGTAGGTTCACTGGTCGCTCCGGTGTGGCCGGGAACCGTGGGTGATTCCGCGATGGGCGACGATGAAGCTCGCGGCAAATTTCTGGATGCCGTCAAAATGGCGTGCCGGATTGCAGGAATTTTCAACGATCACGGTGTCAGAAAGTACGGCTGTATCCGCATCGATTCAGCAGAATTCGGTATTGAAAAATGGCGAGAAGACTCAAAAGCCAACACATCTAAAATCGCAGCTACTTTCAAAGAAGCCGCCAGGATCGCCGCCGATCATGGACAACGACTGGCTGCAGAAGGCGAAATCTGCTGGGCTGGAATGCACAGCTGGAAAGACATGCTGGATCTTCTGGAGGAAGTTGGCATGCCGGAATCACTCGGATTCCAGGCTGACCTGGCGCACACATACCTGTACCTGCTGGGCTACAACGCTCCGGAATACGCACTGGTACAACCGGGCTACAGCGACGAAGAATTCTACGCCGCTTACAAAACAATGACCGACAAGCTGCGTCCATGGACCATCGACTTCCACGTCGCACAAAACGATGGTGAAGTTCACGGAGCGGGCTCACACGACAAGACAGGAAAGCACTGCCCAGCTGACGATCCGAACGGAAAACTCGATATCGCAAAGTGTGCCGGCTACTGGCTGGAAGGCGCGACAGAACGAGGCATGCAGCACATCTGCTGGGACGGTTGTATGTTTCCAAATGCAGTGCTGGAAGATCCTTCGACCTGGAACACAATTCTCGACACGATGATCAAGGTGCGTGAAAGCGGTTCGTGGTCTTAATCAACGGCACGTTGCCACGAATCTATGTCGAATGATCAAACCTGAGCGTAACGCTTTGTCCGTTGGTTATTTTTCAGCAGACGTTGGTCGTCCCTCCTTATTACAACAGTCCAGCAGAAAGCACAAATTAATGTCTCTCAAGCCCCTTAATATTGGTCTGATCGGCTACGGTTTCATGGGCCGTACTCACAGTAACGGCTACAAACGCGTCAATGATTTTTTTCCGGAACTGAAGTATCGTCCCGTGCTGAAAGCCGTCTGCGGACGTACGGCCGAAAAGACTCAGGCCTTTGCCGATCAGTGGCAATACGAAAGTATTGAAACCGACTGGCGCGCGGTGATTGCCCGTGACGACATCGACGCAGTCGACATCTGCACGCCGAACAACTCACATGCAGAAATTGCCATCGCCGCCGCTGAAGCGGGCAAGATGATCCTTTGCGAAAAACCGCTGGCCCTGAACGCTGAAGAGGGCGAACGTATGATCGCGGCCGTTGAAAAAGCGGGCGTGGCAAATACTGTTTGGTACAACTACCGACGAGTACCAGCGGTTTCTCTGGCAAAACAACTAATCGACGAAGGACGACTGGGACGCATCTTTCATTACCGAGCTAACTTTCTGCAGGACTGGACCATTAACGAAGACCTGCCACAGGGCGGTGCCGCGTTATGGCGACTGGATGCGAAAGCCGCTGGTTCCGGCGTGACCGGCGACCTTCTGGCTCACTGCATCGACAGTGCTATCTGGCTGAACGGATCGATTACCGACGTCAGCGCCATGACCGAAACCTTCGTCAAACAACGTATGCACAACGAAACCGGTAAGATGGAACCAGTCACCATCGACGATGCCTGTGCGTTTATGTGCCACTTCGGTAACGGGTCGCTCGGACTATTCGAAAGCACGCGCTACGCTCGAGGCCACAAGGCATTGTACACCCTGGAAATCAACGGTGAACATGCATCGATTCGCTGGGACCTGCATGACCTGCATCGTCTGGAATATTTCGATCACCGTGATGATTCGATCATTAGAGGCTGGCATTCTATTCACGTCAGTGACCCCGACATGCCATATATGGACAAATGGTGGGTACCTGGCCTGAATATTGGTTACGAACACACCTTTGTACATCAGGTTGCCGATTTTCTGAAAAGCATTGAAACCGGCGAACCGTGCAACCCCACCTTCCGAGACGCCCAGGAGACACAACAGGTCTGCGAAGCCGTGCTGGAAAGCGCCAGAACCCGCCAATGGAAGGATGTTGGGTAGTCTTTTCTATGGCCACAGCTATAATGCAGCCAATACAAGTCACAAAGTCGCGGCGGTTGGAGGTGCTCACTTCCAACCGCCGTTGTTCTTAATCCGCTGGACACGGCCGCTGCGAACCATCGTGGTAGGCTTGTGTCCTTTCTGTTTGTCAAAATCAAACATCCTTCTTATTTCACCAATCGAAAATTTCAGTCGAGGTCACGTCATGGAACGCCAGCCAATCTCAAGAGAAGGTCACGATAAACTTCGCGCCGAGATAAAGGAACTGGATGACCAGAAACCTGATATTCTTGAACGCATAAAGCTCGCGCGAGAAGAAGGCGACCTGAAGGAAAATGCGGAATACCACGCCGCTCGCGAACAGCTTGCCCACCTTGAGCGACAGATCGGTTCCAAAAGAGTCACTTTGTCCAGCTGTCAGATTATGGAAAAGGGCGACATGCCAAAGGGCATTGTCGCTTATGGCTCGCAGGTCACCGTGAAGGACCTGTCCGACAACACGGAAGAGGTTTATGAACTGGTCGGACCGGGTGAAGAAGACTACGACGGCGACATCCTGAAGATTCTGACGTCCAGCCCACTCGCACAGGCAATGCTGTACAAGAAGGTCGGAGATCAGTTTGAGGCAGAGATTCCTGTCGGAATTCTCAAACTGGAAGTTGTTGCCATTATTGATCCCTAGCCAACCCTGCGAAGCAGTGGTTCCCTGATCGAAATTCAGACGCAGTTAAGAAACAACCAAAGAAGCCCGGCCTTATTCCAAGCCGGGCTTTCTTTTTTGGTTCTTCAGTTACTTTAGTGGCAGTTGTCAGGCATGAGATTGAGCTTGCCGCAATAGAAGAGGATGCGTGTGCGATAGTTGTTGAAGTTGCGAAAGCCTCGGGCGGCTGATTTGATCGACTGGATG